>Ga0065705_10001793_pt1 | contig 57387 bp, 46 predicted proteins | sample SwibulcommuniRL2_FD_59092 | JGI IMG/M metagenome (GOLD analysis project Ga0065705, IMG submission 59092) | Bulk soil microbial communities from switchgrass field near Rose Lake, East Lansing, Michigan, USA - RL2 Bulk Soil v2 (version 2) | ecosystem: Environmental > Terrestrial > Soil >...
GCGAGCTCGAGATCCGTCTCATTTTTATCGCGGGGATACAACTCGATGGCAACACCAGCATTTTGCAATCTTTGAAACTGTTCCTTTTCAAGAGAGTCCATATCTCCAACAATAAGATCAGGCTGTACTGCAAGCGCCAATGCGTGCTGCGTACCACCGTCCGCGCAGATGATGTAATCGTCCGTGTGCAGGATGCGACGGGCTTTGTTGAGGTCAGGTAATTCGCCATTGGCAAAGATGATGATTCGCTTCATAGTATCCTCGCCCTGCCCTCTGCCCTTGGGGCATGCTGTCCAAGAGAAAGGGTACGGAAAGAAAAATCCTCCGAGGGCGGAGGATGGTTGATTGAAATACTATATTCCCTCCGCCAGCATGATCTGGATCAGGTAATTCGGGTTGAGCGCGGCTCGCTCCTCTCAGTCCCGCATCGCGGGGCACCCCGTTCAATTGTTAGTGATAAATATACTCTAAATTTTTAGAATGTCAATTCAAAAACGGGCGAAGCATGCTTCGCCCCTACAGAATTATCTCACGCGCCGGCGCCACTCTTCCTTCATCTGCAATTCACGCGGACTTAAACCCGAATCGAGCGCAAGGAAATCGGTGAGCAATCGGTTGAAGCGAGTGGTTTCATCGATCATTGGGAAATGACCCGAACCTTCCAATTCGATTTGGTGCGTCATCGTCGAAAGGGAATATTCTCCATCTGGAGTGATAATGGCCGGGTCCTTATCTCCATAAACCAGTAGGCATGGAATATTCAAAGCGCGGAAACCACTAAAGACATTGTTTGCCTGCAAGCCCACCAGCGAAGCGGCAATCGCCTGCCCGTCGGCTTTGGAAGCATCCGACAAAGCGGTGTTTGATTCCTGAGTACGGCTGGAAAGCCATTCAGTCAATTCGACCGGCGAAGCAGTCCTCAGACGGGCATTGACCGCTGCATAATCCAACGGACAACTGACCGCCATCACTCGGTCGACGCTTTGAGGAAAACGCGTGGCGAAGGTCATACCCACCAAGCCACCCAATCCATGACCGACCAGGGCAATTTTTCCAATTCCCATTTCATTGAGGAAACGATCCAGCAACGTGGCCTGCTGCTCAAGGGAATAATTCAGAATGTTGTGAGCGGTATCGCCGAAGCCCCACAGATCCAACGCATAGGCGCGATAGGACGTCGAGGTGACTTGCATGGAGGTGATCCAATACCGCCATGAGCCAACCCAACCGTGCAGAAAGATGACGGGACGACCACGTCCCAACACCTCGTAATGCACAATAGAACTATCGAGTAGAATTGCGCTCAAAAATTATTTCCCAAATTTCACAAGAATAGCTTTCACACGAGTTGTCAATTGATCGGGAGCAAAGGGCTTGAGCAGATATTCCTCCGCGCCTGCCTCCAAACCCTGCTGGATTTCGCTTTCCTGTCCGCGTGCAGTGAGAAAGACGATTGGTATATCCTTCAGATCAGGATCCGCTTTCAATACTTTACAAGCTTCATAACCGGTCATGCGCGGCATGCGAACGTCCATCAGGATAAGGTCCGGGTTTACCTGAGGCGCCATTGCGACAGCCTCCTCCCCATTGGTAGCCACCATTACTTCATGCCCGGCAAACCGAAGGGTAAAAGCGACCAAATCGCGAATATCACGTTCGTCTTCCGCAATCAAAATCTTTGCCATTGAATCCTCATTGTTTTTCGTAAACCGGCAGGGTAAATGAAAAGATACTGCCATCACCCGGTACGCCCGTGCTCTTCATCCAAATGCGACCTTTATGCATTTCCACAATTTGTTTAACGATGGAAAGGCCCAATCCTGTTCCTGGTGTTGCCAGAACCAGTGGATGCTCGCCTCTATAGAAGCGCTCGAATACCCGGTTCTGATCTTCCAGTGGAATACCAACACCGTTGTCCGTCACATCTACCTGTACCTCATGACCACCATTTGGAGAATAGATACGCACTGTAATCGTCCCATTCTCAGGTGTGTAGTGATAGGCATTATCAACCAGGTTGCCGAGAATTTGACGGACGCGCTCAATGTCGCCATAAACATGCGGCAGTTTTTTTGGTGCATCCAAAGAAAGCGCCATCGGTCTATTCTCTTCCTGAGAGCGCCGTAAGATATCTCCAATCACATCCTCAGCAATTTCACGCAGATCAAGTGCCTGAGGCGAAAGCGTCACCCGCCCAGATTCGATGCGGGAGACATCCAGCAGATCATTGACCAGGATATTGAGCCGTTCCGTATTGTTCTTGACAATATTCAAGAAGTGCACCTGATTCTCATTCACGGCACCCGCCGCTCCCATGAGAAGAACATCTACATATCCACGAATGGATGTCATAGGCGTGCGAAGTTCATGACTGACTGTTGCAACAAACTCTGATTTCAATCGATCCACTTCGACTTCATGGGTAATATCGCGGAAGATTGAGACCGTACCCAGAAAATCATTCTGCAAGATGACAGGGGAGAGATGTACCAGAATAATACGACCGTTCTCCAGATCCAATTGTTCCGCGTAGGTCTCGCCCGGCTCATAGGCAATCGGACCGTCAGACCAGTTGCGAATAGTTTCCATCCATGTGCCGGCTGATTTTCCAAACAACCCGGCAAAAACATCCAAAGATTGACCAATGATGCGACCGGGTTCAAGATCTAAAATATCCGATGCAGACTGGTTGAGGAATGAAATGCGATTGTTGGGACCCGTAACCAGCACCCCATCTGCCACGGCTTCAAGGATGGCCTGTGAGCGACTGGCATCTTCCTGTTCGCGACGCAGCATGCTTCCCAATCGTTCTGCCTGATCGCGGATCAGTTCGTACAAATGGGCGTTATTGATCGCGACCGCCACCTGGCCTGCGATGGCTTTGACCATATTCAATAGCTCACCGCTGAAATAACTTGGTTTGCGGTGGAAGACCATCAAGACTCCGATGACATCCTCTGCCACCAGTAGAGGCATGGCAATCGCGCTTCTGTGCTCACGCGAGGAAGCACTCGTCTTCACCCAGCGTGGATCATTGATAAGATCGTTAATGAGGGCAGGCTCGCGGCGCTCCACCACCCATCCAGCCAACCCTTCACCGATCCTGAGCTTAAACCCACGACCCTCTCCTGAAACTTTATCAGTGAGATACCCATACCCTGCGCGGAAATGCAAAAGGTTGTCTTCGGCGTTGAGCAGCATGATCGTTCCCTGCTCAGCACCGATCGCATCATTGAGTAAGGCCAGCGTGCGATTCAAAGCTCGGTCAAGGTCAAGGCTGGCAGAGACTTCTGTCAAAATACGCAGGAGTGTTTCCGTGTTTTGTTGTTCGCGTTGCAACTGGGCGGTACGCTCAACCACGCGCATCTCCAATTCACGAGCCAAACGTTCCGTTTCGTTGAACAAACGTCCGTTCTGAATGGCAACCGCCGCCTGGTTTGCGAGCGTGCTGAGGATTTGCAGGTCATCTTCGGTGTATACGTTTGGCTGGTAACTCTGGGCAGAAAGCATACCTACAGTTCGACCACTCAAAGTCATCGGCACAGCCAAAATCGACAAGGGTGTATCAGGTTTTCCATAGACCACAGTCCCGACATTTTCCACGGTTTCAGCGCCGTGCAATAATAGGGGCTGACCTGAGGTTATGACCTGGCCGCTTAATCCCTGGTCGCGCGGGATGCGGGTAATCGGTGAACGCTTCTCGTCATCCACCAGATAAACGCCTTCGATTTCGTTCGTCTCCTCATCCAAAAGACTAATAACAAAGGATTCGACCGGCATCAACCGTTGTGCGGCCTTATGAACTGCCGTGTAGATTTGTTCAGGATCAAGATTGGTACTCACCTGATAACTTGCCTGATTAAGAATGGAGAATCGCTCCGCAGTGAAAAGTGTGGATTGATACAACCGCGCATTCTCTAAAGCAATGGAAGCCTGATTGGTGAGCGTGCGTGCAAGTTCGATCTCCGTAAGGCTGAAACGGATCGCCTGCGTTTGGAAGATGAAAATCAGAGCACGCAGATTCCCACTACTCACCAGCGGAAGAACAAGGAGTGACTTCGTTCCCTCTCCCAGGAATCTGCTTAAGGATGCCAAATCTGGTTCCGTGCTCACAGAATCTGTTGCAAACACTCCAAGCGATTCCTGCAACCGATGGAAGATCGGCGCATCTGGCAGGCGCTGTGGAAGTTTACTAATGGGTTTGGGCAGGGAATATTTCCAGACTGCATCCCCGCGTTCGAACATCACCACAGAAGCATTTGGAGCATTCAAGGCGTCAATCAATTCCTGGGCAGTTAATTGCAAAATCTTGCCTTCATCAAGCAAGCCACTCAAGGCAGATGAAAAACGATTCAGGAGACCCAGGCGCTGCGAACGTTGATCCAATTCGGTCGCGCGACTGATACTATCTTCAAACAAACGGGCATTTTCCAAAGCCACTGCCGCCTGGCTTGCAAAGGTGGTTCCCACTTGTACATGTTCCCGATTGTAAAAATGGGATTGCCACTTCTCAAGCGCCAGCACACCGATTACTTGATTCTTGGAAATAAGAGGCAATCCAAGCCACGAGAGACGCGGTGCTTCCAACGGCGGGAAGCGCGGGTCCTGCCGCACATCCCCAACCAGGATTCCCTGACCGGTGCGGATCATTTCCTTAAATAACGCGCTATCCTCCACTGCCAGCGTTAAGCCAAGACGGCGTTCCGTATCGGGGAAACCCCGCGCGGCGGCGACCGCCAGCCGGTCTTTCTCACGCAACCATAATGTCGCTGTATCGTAGCGAATGATTGGGTCCAGTTGATCTAGCAGGGAGGCAACCAGCTCGTCACTTTCAAGGCTGGCCGTAAACGTGGTTGCGGCGCTAGTCAGTGCTTCCAATTGAGCCGCACGCTCCTGAGTGGTCTGAACCAGACGAACGTTTTGAAGCGAGAGACCCACCTGTTGAGAAAGGGAGAGGAGCAAGGTTTCATCTTCCGGCGTGAAGGCTGCGGCAGTATTGAAGTTATCCAATACGAGCACACCCACAGGATCTTCACCGGATTGGATCGGGATCAGCAAACTGGAAATTGGCAGACGTCCGCCGGTGGCCTGTCGGTAAAGCAGCAAGCCTTCCGTTGAGAAGATATAGTCACGCGTGAACTGAACTTCATCCACGCGCAAAGGCCGCCTGGATTCAAAGACCTGCCCTGGTAAAGATTCACCGGGGCGATATACAATTCGTTTCATGGTCTCATTGTCTGCATAACCAGAAACTGCGGTTGGCACCAACTGACCGGCATGCTCATCCCAGATCAATACAACACCTGCATGTGCAGCATATAAAGCGCGCCTTGCACTTTCGAGCAAAGCCCGGACGATGCGTTCTGAATCCAGGCCGCGCAACTGACGGCTGAAATCAAGCAATAAGTTGACTTCCTGCAAGCGGCGGCGTGTCTCATTAAGCAGGGAAATATTCTGCAGAATCACCGAGGTCTGTCGAGCAATCTGATGATAGACCTGCAAATCTTCATCGGTAAAGGCAGGCATCGGCTCTGGGCTGACCGCCAGCATCGCCGCCACCGTTTTCTTATCGATCTTGATCGGCAGGCAAATCAGTGACTTGGCATGCAACGCTGAAAGAAGCGGAGTTTCACGCCACTCCAGGTCTTCATCCAGGTTTGAGATCAGGATGGCTTCGCCGCTCTGCAAACAGGCCCGCAGCGGATTCCGTTGCCCAAACAATGCTTCAGGGTTGGTTGCACGAGGAACATTTCCAAGCACATAAAGCAGTCGCGGACCTTCATGAGTTGTTTCCGCCACCATCGCCACAGACATCCTCAACTGGGTAAGCGTCTCGCGGCCAAGGGCCTGCAAAGCGGATGAGGAATCCAATTGCCGGCTTACGGATTCGGTAATGGCAAGACCCGCCCGAACCCGCTGGCCGCGTTGATCCAGATTTTGAATGGCGATCGTCTGATCGAGATCCTTGCGGAGCAAAATCGGTAGATCGTTTTGAGTAAGGTTGATCAGGCGTTGCTGTCTCTCCAACCCTGAGTTTAAAGAGTCCACTTTTGTGCGGAGTTCAACGAAACGTAAATGATTTGCGATGGCAAGCGAGGCTTGCGCCGCAAAAATCTCGAGCGCCTCGATAGTTGCGCGATCCGGCCTTAATCCATCCCGCGGCGCATCAAAACTCATTAGACCGAGTGGAACACCGTGCTCATCCTCCAACGGAATAATAAGGAAATCATCCGGGTCCCAGGCGTTGGATGATTTTCCGGTTTTATCTTCCAGTTCCAACGTGACCATGTGGACATCCGTTGGGATAATGGGTGCTTCGTCGACCGGGATGAAATAGGAACGACTGATCCGAAATTGCGGCTTGAGCATTTGCTGAATACTGGCAAACGGTTGTTTACGCGACATCAATTCAGTCAAAGTTTCAGGAGAAAAGCCAACGCCGGTAATACGACGTAACAATCCAGTGTCCCGTTCATAAATACTGACCAGGACTGCCTGGAAAGGTGTGGCTTCTCGAATACTATTACCGATGCTTCGCAATAATTGGTCAAGTGGCTGATCAAAATTCAGAACAAAACTTGATTCCGTTAGTTTGGTCAGCGTCTCAGCCCGGCGGCGCAATACTTCAGTGCGCTGGCGCTGCTCCTGATAACGTTGAACGTTGCCAAGCGCAACGCCTGCCTGTGACGCGAGAGTTTGAGTGACCTCCAGGGACGCCTGATCAAAAAAGCCAGGACGCCCGGAATGCAGGTGGAGCAACCCGGCGGTTTTTCCCTGATTAATAATCGGAACGATAAGAGCGGAACGAACACCTTCATGAACGGGTGTTTCATCGTTTAGTGAATAATCAACAATAAGTTGTGGCTCACCGGTCTCAATGACTTTTTGGTCGAACGCTGAAAAAGCTTCAGGAAGAGGACAGCCCAGCGACAGAATAACGGGTGGGGGGCTGGATGAAACGGTTGTGTTAAATAACAGGATAGCGCCACATTCGGCACGCGTTGTCCGCAGGCTTTCGTCACGCACCACTTCCAGCAGAGATTTCAGATCAGTCATCGAGTTCAGTTCACGGCTGACGCGGGCGATGGAAGTGAGCTGTTCCACGCGGCGGCGAAGACTCTCATCTGTCTGGTTGGAGCGGGTCGCATTCTCTATCGCTGAAGCAAGTTGGGCTGCCGCTGTCAACACGATCTGAAGATCATAATTGTTAAAGAATTCAGCTTTGTGGCTTCCGAGCATTAATTCGCCAAGACTTCGATCCCGAACAATGAGAGGCACAACGATCGCCGATTCAACCTGGAGAATATTCACCAAGGGCCGGTAGACCGGAAGAATGTAACGATCAGCGCTCAGACGCCCCGAAATATAGGGCTTCTGACTACCAGATATCGTGAGACGATACTGAGGATCGTCCACATGCAGGCGGGCAAGGGCTTCAACCGAGTCAACTGAGGCACCGACCACTGAGGCTCGATGCAAACTCAATTCACCAATCTGTTCGTCGATGAGGAAGACTGCCGCCAAATCGCTTTGGAAAAGATTACCAAGTTCTTGTAGAGAGAAGCGGAGAACCTCATCCAGTGTGGCGGTGGAGGCTGCCAGACTGGAAATACGGCGTAACGCGTCGGAACGCAGCGCACGCTGACGAGTCCTTTCCACGACAAAGGAACTCTCGATAATCCCGGCAGCCTGATTGGCCACGGTCTTGATCAAACGAACTTCCGCGTCAGTGAATTCAAGCGGGGATTGATGATGATTTGAAAGCTGGAGATACCCTACAAAACGCTCACCGGAAATCAGTGGCGCAAGCACAGATTCACGCAAACTGGCTGCCTGGGCGAGGTTTTGCAAACCCAGCTCACGCCAGGTTTCATCTTCAGCCGCATTGTGAGTCATATAAAATTTTCGATCAGTTAGTATTTTCTCAGACTCACTTTCAGGCTGAATCGTCGTGCGATAGATTTCAACGATATGAGTCGGCAACCCCTGAAATGGGATTTGTGCCTCCAAAGTCCGTTTGTTCTCATCATATAAAAGGAAGCCAAGTATTTCCACCGAGAAAAGCGGCGCAATCGTTTCTACTAGGCGACTGATGAGATTCGTATAATCCTGTGAAGCGCTAAAGACTTGAGTAAGATTGGCAAGACTGCTTAATTCTGCAGAGCGACTTTGTTCACTCGCAAACACCATCGCATTGCGGATGCTGTAAGCGGCCTGGGCAGCAATCAGCTGAACCAGATCATAATCATGTTGACCCAATACACCAGCAGACAAATGACCTATCTCCAATGTACCCACTAATTGATGGTCAGCAATCAGCGGCAGGCCCAAATAGGATTGTACAGGCGAACTGCCATTCAATTTCGGAAGAGACAAATCAGGCACACGCGTGTCAGGGATCAGAAGTAATCTCTGACGAGTGCGTAATGTATTGGTTAACTCGCCAAATTGAGAGTGTGCGGCACGAATAGCATGAGAAGTCCCGGAAGATTCCAATGTATATGGCATGAGCGCTTGGTTCGCTTCATCCCAGACTTTTACTTCCAGTACGTCCGCCGGAACGAGATGAGATACATTTAGCAAAATCGCATACAGGGTATCTTCAAGGTTAAGGCTGGCAGAAACATTTTTGCCAAAGTCTGACACAATTCGGAGGATGGAAGAATCGGCACCGGCCTCACTCAGACTGGTCGAGAGTTCCACGCTCCGCATGGTGATGAGCATCAGTGGATAAGGCCCCGGTATCTGATACGAAGTAGCATCCATAAGCCGCCCACCTACAGACAGTCTCTTTTGCCCCTGGCGCGTGCACAGACTCAGAATATCCTCCGCGGGCCGTGCACGCCGGATCAAACGTTCAAGGTCAGCAGCTTCGCCTTCGCGCAGTCCAAACCATTCGCGCGCCAATTCGTTGACGTACTCTACGCGTCCGCCAAACTGGACGATCAATATGGCTTCATTTAAATTTGAGGAATCGGGGGAAATAAAAGTTGAAGTGGCTTCAGATTTAATCGAGGCGTTACGCGGTAATTGACGCAACCAGATCACTGCCAGTACCAGAAGGCCCAGTACTACAGCAAAGACAATCAATGCAAGGCCCACTTCCAGCCCGGCTAGCATTCTCTAATAACACCTTATCCGCCAGACGCGGAATCCTGGCGGCGGGCTTCCGCCGCAAGTTCAGTGATCTCACGAATATCGGCAAATGAGTTGGAACTGGGCGATACGATCCCCACGGACATGGTCATGAAAGGAACTTTGACAGTCGTGCCATCTGCCGCAGGGGTCTGCACAAATCCCTGTTGGCGATCCATAAAGTTGTAGTGCGTCAGTACTTCGTTATCGAATCTTTCCTTGAGACGCGCCTTCATGGCTTCGGCCTTTTCTTCCGTCGTGATCATAATAAAATTGTCGCCTCCCGCGTGACCGATGAAGTCAGAAGTGGACCCGACTTCGTCCACCACTTCTCCAATCATCATGGCCGTGAATCGAAGGACATCGTCGCCCGCGACAAAGCCATAGACATCTTTAAACGGCTCGAAATTGTTCACGCGCGCATCCAGCAAGGCCCAGCCCTTTTGCCGGATGATCCGGCGCAGTTGTTCCTCGATAAGCCGCCCCGCGGGGAGTCCAGAACGAGGATCAGTTAAACTCTCTCGTTCCGAACGTCTGATTGCGCCCTGGACGCGTAGCTTCAGTTCCTCGATATCAAATGGCTTGGTAATGTAATCATCCGCGCCCAGTTCCAGTCCCTGCAACTTGTCGCTACGCTCATCCCTTTGCGTGAGGAAAATCACGGGGATATGACTGGTACGCATATTAGTACGCAAACTGCGGCATACCTCGTAGCCATCAATATCGGGCAACATGATATCAAGCACGATCAGATGCGGCAAAACCTGTTTTGTTTTCTCCAGCGCCTCTGACCCGCGCACCGCAACATCGACATCGAAGTCCATGCCACTGAAATAAATTTTCAGCATGTTGCCGATGTCAATATCATCTTCCACAACCAACAGGCGGGCTTTTCCCATAAGCAGCCTCCAAATTACGTGTGCGCCGTCTGCAACTTGCGAGCATTTTTCGCATTGCGACGCACTGTTTCAATATGTTGTTGAGTGACCTCACGCTCGAACGAACGGAATCCACTCAAGCGAAATCCATGCTTCTTGGCCATTGCACTGATTTCTTCCACGCGTTCTCTCGTAAGGTGTTTACCCAATGTATAATCCTCGAAACGTCCTTCCAATGCCAGGGCAATTGTCTCAGCCATGCAGGCATATGCCTTTCCCGGCGGGAAACCAAAGTTAAAATGGAAATTCACGGCGCCTGGAACATCAACCATTCCGCCGTCTATTACTAATATATCATCTCTCGCCGCTGCTACCATTGCAGAAACATCACGGGGACGGGCCACGTCGCACACTACACTACCGGGCTGTAAATGCTCGGGACGGATGACCTCGTGGAGTGCGCTGGTCACCGTCAAGATCAATTGGGCGTCTGCCAGAACATCCATGCTGGTGCTGACGATCAGTTCGGCTCTGGCCCGGACCTGGAGCCGGTCGCGCAATCCCTCGAGCGCTTCCCACCGGCGGCCAATCAGATAAAGCCGCTCTACATCCTCTGCCAGTAATTCAGCGCATACCTGCCCAATCGCACCGGTGGCACCTACAACCGCAGCGGTCGCTCCGTTCAGCGGAATGTCCATGACAGCGGCCGCCTCGCGGATCGCTTCTACTGCAACTGTGACAGTATAAGAATCTCCAGTAGTTACCGGCACATCCAGAGCATTCGCGATCGTAACACCGGCATCTCCAATCACAGATGTAAACGCGCCCAGTCCGAGAATTTGTGCGCCGAGTTTTTCAGCCAGGCGACCAGTTTGGATGATCTTGCGATATACCGTGCGTTCTGGCAGTTCCATCATCCTCCTGGGTGTGTAAGGGCAGGCAATGAACCAGCCTTTTATTTCCTTGCCGGTTGCCTGAGAAGTAATTCCTGCGATCTCCGAAATATAGACCGGTGGAAAAAATGTGGAGAAGAAATCGATCTGTCTCTCATTTAATATGCGCCCAAGAAATGGAAACTTGCGGCTCACATCCCGTTTCGGGTCAATGGGATGGATGATAAATGCAAAAGTATCCACCGCTTACCATGTTTCCAATTGACTCTCGCCCGGGCGAGGATATAAGCGTCGATGAAGACCAGCCGCTTTCAGCTTATGATGATCACTATCTTCATAGCGGACATCTCGGTCAATCACACGGCGGTCTCTCGACGCAGCGAGAACCACATCCGATTCAATCGTGCGGGCAGGATAGACGATCATTCCGGAACCCAAACGACAATTATGCCCGACAGCGCTTCCGATCACCGGGCGATTGGACATGTTCAATTTGCCATTGCCATCCAAAGCACGGATGGGGGCTGGGATCAGGTTGTAATCAGTAAAAGTAGACCCAGCACCAATAAACGTGTTTCGCCCAATCACGCACATCTGCAGACAGGTATTTTGCGCGATCATGCTATTTTCCATCACCGTGGTCATAAATAACGCCGCGCGGAATGGGAGAAAAGCCCCATCTCCCACTACCGATAACATCAATTGGACATCCTGCGAAATATTGACGTTGTTTCCAATGATACAGTTTTCGATGACCGCGCCTGCATTGATCGTTACATTATCTCCAATGCTAGTTGGGCCATGGATAATGGCATGCGGATCAATAATACAATTCCTGCCCACCTTAACCAACTCTGAACACTCCAGAATCTGGTTCCCTTCATAGATAGCCTTGCCCAAAATTCTCAACTTAAAAACCACGTCTTCGGTGAGGCGCTTTTCGAAGCGGGCCCCTCTTGAAAACAAACCAAACACCACATCCGCAATAAAAATATGCACCCAGGAGTCGATGGCGAGCAAGGCACGCAAGGGCACTTGAAACGTCAGATCGCCACTCTGGTCCGCCATATAAGTGGGTACATGGTAGTAACCAAGTTCACGTGCTTCAAGGTCGATCACCAGTGGTTCGACATCGGCAACAGGCCCGTTTGGGTAATACCACAGATCGGCGAGAAACAGCCCACCGGCCGGTGTATAAGAAGCTGAAAGCGGCAGGGCATGTTCTTTAAAGGCCGAGTCGTCTGCAGAAAATGCCGCACGACAGGCGGTCCTCCCCTTGCGAGCTAACGTGATGAACAAACGAATATATTCTTCGTCGAAGAAAAGATTGTCCCGATAAACGATCATTTCATCACGTTGCTGGGGAAAACGCTGCCCCGGTTTCAACTCAACTTCCCGGGTAGTATAAGGAGTAAGAACATTCCGCTGATGCAACCATAAGGGAGTATTTTGTATGCGTAAATCCCGGGCCGGTTCGTTAAACGGTGTTATTGGGTGCGGAGCATTGATAATAACCTTGAGCATATCGATGAGCAATTATTCCACAGAATTCATAAAACAGGGACGGGAAGTTCCTGTTTTCAAGCACGCAGCGTCTACAAATTTGTTTGGATAAATTCTTTTAGAAAATGGGGGCTTGATCGATCTCAATCGTACAGGTTGGATCCCCGGCGGCGATGCATGTTTTTTCTTCCACGTTGAAAACCTTGCCGCCGCTCACCCAATAGAGCGCTTCCTGTAATAAACCTACTGCCAGATGACAGACAGGATCATGAGCCTTACGTTCCCAACAAAGCGGACAACGCTCAATGTGCCAAAGGATTTTCCCATCCTCTTGTTCGACACGGACTTGTTGATCTGTAAATTTGTTGAATAGCTCAGCAAAGGCTTTTGCGCCAGCCTGGAGTTTTGTCGGAAGCGGCATCAGGCGAAAAGCCATTTCTGTGAGTCCCATTTGAGTACCATATTGGCGCACACCGTAATTGAAACAGGCTCGACCAACTCGCAAGGCAAGTCCGCGGCCACCATGTGGACCATAGGCGTGCTCCAGAACTTCGGTGATGTTACTGAGGGTTGAAAATGGAAAATCAAGACTTGTATTATCTGGAGGGTAATTTTCAATGAGAGTTGGAAGTGAGGCGAGATTTAAAACGGCATTGATCCCGTTACGGCCCATCACCTCTTCCATCGATAAGAGAATGATCCTCCCCATTCGATTCGGATAGTTATACTGGGTAAGAGTGGTCATAGTGTCACAGAGGGTGTCGGAGATAGAGATGGCGATGCCTGAGTTGAAAGGGCAGGTTCATCTTTGTCAAGAAATGATTTTAACCGTTCTGAGAAATTTTGAGGCTCTTCCAGCATTGGGAAATGCCCGGCCGCCGGAAACCGTTCGATGTGCGCGTGACCGATGCCTCTTTTCATCGGTTCCCATTGTCTTGGGTGGACGATCACGTCGCGATCCCCATACATCCCCATGGCTGGGATATTGATCTGTCCAAGCATGGGACGCAGATCCGTGCGGCGAAGCGATGCAATCGAAAGCAGGAAGGCTTCGAGGGTAGTGCGCGAGAGGTCGCGGTCCATCATAGCCGCAAAGCGTTCGTCACGACAGATAAAAGGGGAAGCCACCTTTATACCAAAGCGAAAGGCACCCATCATATTGAAGAGCATAAAGGCAATCGGGCGATAACCCGCCCATTTTAAAGGCAACGCCAGAGATGAGCCAACAATCGGTGAACCAACCACTACCACTTTGCTGACGCGTTGAGGATATTTGATCGCGACAGAAAGACTGACTGTTCCACCCATGCTATGACCAACCAGGGGCGCCCGAGTGATGCCCAACTGTTCCATAAATTGGTCTACAAGACTAGCGAAATCTTGAACCGTGTAAGTTCTGCGCTTCTTGCCTGATTCGCCAAACCCCCAGAAGTCAAGCGCATAGGTGCGATAATACCGACCCAGAAAGCTCATCGTATCCTGCCACAGGCCCCACGAACCAAGCCAGCCATGCAGGAGGATAACGGGCTTGCCACGTCCGTACACCTCATAATGAACTAAGCCTTGATTAGTAGTAATTGAGGACATTTAGGATATCATTTGGTGTGAAACTATTTAATCTGCACAAGTAAATAATTCGATTTATTAACTTTATCACTGGGCCAAATCTTAATTGCTTGCCGTTTTTTTTTGTCTTTCTTCTCTGGATCTCATAAGAACTTCTACAGCCTCTGGCAAATATGGATGTCGCAGTCTTGTATAAATATTTACACTTTTTAGGGCATAGGAAGATGCTAATGAGACATTTCCTTGCAGCAAAAGAGCACGAGCTATTCTATAATTATCCTGAGCTATTTCTTCTTGCTGTCCTATTTCTTCAGCTAATTTTAATGCCTCCAGAGCTAACTTTTCAGCTTTCGCCCAATCTCTTTGTGCCAAAGCTAATTCGGCTAAATTGCCCTTGTATATTAAGATTACTCCTGGATCCTCATCATCTCTTACAATTAGAAGTGCTTCTTTAAGATTTTCTTCTGCTTCTGGGAGATCGCCATATTCCATCTGTGCTTCTGCAAGTGCATTAAGGACATCAGCGATTTGGCTATCTTCGGCCATAGATTCCTTTAACCTCCTAGCAGATTCTTTGAAGGACTTAATCGCAACGGCGTAATTGCTCTCCAACTTATGACCAATACCATAAAGATAACTAATCAAAGGAAATTCTTTTGTGATTTTGCCTGGATCGAGTTTTTCCCAATAATTTTTGGCGCGATTTGCGGAGTCCAGAACCTCCTTGGATTGGCCTCGATAGCTATAAATCAAGCCTACATTATAAGCTCTCCATCCAGCTGAATAATAATCGCCACAGTTCTCTGCTTTTTTTTCTGCATTTTGATATATCCATAATAATTCTTCCCACCGACCGCTCGATTTTAAGAAGCCCTCTAAGCGCCGACAAAGGGTTTGGAAATCATCATTCTCACCCTTTAAAAAATAGGGCAAGGCAGACAAAATAGCCGGCCATTCCTTGTTTTTTAATTCACTGTAATCCTTATGATCATCACATTCTTTGGCTATCCGAATAACGTATTTTGCCAATCGGTGCCCTGCTAAACTTACTTCGTGTGGCATCTTGGATCGGATAAATCCAGCGGTGACTTCGGGTAAATAATATTCTGTATATTTTTTATTAGAAATCAGTATCGACCGATTTGAAAGTTCGTCAAGCATATTCTCGATAGAGCCTTTAGGCAACTGCGAATCATCATCGTCCTCAGACATTTGAGAAATCCATTTGAAACTATCACTGGTAACAAGTCCAATATGAGTTATAGCAGCTAAAACTATTTTTTCTGGCGAAGACAAAGTCTCGATTAAGTCGCCAAAAATGTACTGAAGAGGATTATTTTCTTCAGATTTTTCTTTATCCCGAGGTACCCGCTTTATGAATTCGATAGCCTGTGTAATAGTGCGCAAATTACTACCTTCGCGTCCTAATTGGCCAACTATCCATTTAATTAACAAAGGATTGCCACCAGTATAAAGATTTAGTAATTGTTTTTCATCCGAAGATGCTCCTCTTAAGAGCTCATTGTTTTTTGCCAGTTCGGATATCAATTCCTTTGCCTCATTTGCGTTTAGCCGATCAAGACGAATAACTTTCGCTTCAACATCTGAACGACGTCTGCTCGTTACAATAGCTTTATTCCCTTCTGGGAGCAGACTCAAAAATTGATAAAGTCGAGAAGCCTCACTATCTTCTAAAGTTTCAAGATTGTCAAAGATGATTAATACTCGTTGCTTAGTTAAGGCACGACGTAAGGCGTTAGCTCGATCTTCTTCGTTTAACCTTTGAATGCTATCTTCTCCAAGTTCGAGAGCCAATTCACTGAGTAGTGCGAGGTAATTAATCCGAGCGTATTCATTCAATTTTTGCTCACCCGAAGGCGTAAGTTCACGTATTTTTGCAGTAATAAAGATCTTTCTATCAAATAAACCATCAGGTGCTTCATGAGCAGCCTTGATTGCAAGAGCTGTCTTCCCAATACCACCGGGACCATCAATAAGAACTCCCCACGTTCGAGCATTGGCCGATATCGCATCAGCAATATCTTTCAGTTTATTTTCTCGACCAAAAAAGTAAGGTAGATAGGGAAGAGAGGTGATCGGCCGATCTGTAGTTTGTATATAAGGCTGTTCTGATAGTTCGCTAGTATATCTTCCAATAGCCGCAGAAACTTGGCTCGCTAAATTTTCAGGAGTAGTAAAGAAATCAACAGTCTTCTCCTTCCTAATTACTTCTATGAACTTGTTTAATTTGTCAACTTTTTCCGGTTCACGTTCCATCATTTTTGGAGGCCAAGGTTGATCCTCATTAACTATAAAACAAAAAACAGGCTTACCTCGACTTTTAGCATGCCAATACTCTTGCTCTGTAATTGAATAATCATTTTCGTCAGGAATAGATCCATAGCGATGGGCATAAATTCCAACTACGACATCGCATTTTCTTAACTCACTCTTTGCGACTTTGTTCGGTTCTTCTTCACGGGCAGCGAAGAATTCCATTTGAATAACATCATGTCCTTGTTTTCGCAGAGCATTGGCCACAACTTCCCTATAGCTTATTAAATCTAAATAAGTTGAGCTAATAAATATTTTCAGCGGGCCCAGTTGTTTTGAGCTTTTCAGAGTTTCGCTAGCCATGGTATTGACGTATGTTGAAACTATGCCGTATTACCTAAAACCAGTAAGAAGTAATTGGGGACATAATATTTGAATAAGCCTTTCCTATTTCCTACTTTCCCGACTCCATAGCTTCCAGAATGCTATACAACAACTCAAGAAGGACAGACTTTACGGTATTCCGGTCTGTAGCAACACAAGGGAGAAACTTGACCTTACTATCCAGCCGCAATGCATGGCGCATATCTTCGAGATCCCAGGCATCCTCACGGTCCTGCTTGTTTGCAGCGACAACATAAGGAGTAGGCGCATATGCACGGAATGTTTCGAGGATCGAGCGCGCCTCCCGGAAAGTCTCAGGGCGAGTACTATCCACCATTACAATAAAACCCAGCATGCCTTCTGAAAGGATTTCCCACATGAAATCAAAGCGTTTCTGCCCGGGCGTGCCGAATAGATAAAGCACAAGATCTTCATCCACGGTAATACGGCCAAAATCCATTGCAACAGTAGTGGACTCCTTAACCGAGCGCTCTGCCGCACTGGAAATCTTGCGTTCCGTCGAAACAACGTCAATTTCACTGACCGACTGAATGAACTCCGTCTTGCCAGCACTGAAAGGACCTGTCACCACCATTTTTACTGTTTGCATAAATGCTTATCCTTCCGCCTCGATGACTACAGCGAGCGAATGCGTCCAATTAACCTATTGACTAATGATTTCTGTTCTTCCTTATTCTGGGTTGGGAACGTCTTTGGACTCATTGGGATCACCATACCCTCAGGCCGAACAACTTCGATAAGGCCAGCTTGCAACAGTCCATATACAATCCGGCGGATCTCAAGATCATTCATTTTGTTGGTCTGCGCGATCTGTTTCATTGTATTTCTGGGATTAATATAGGAAACGACGCGCCACTCTTCCACGCTCAGGCTCACATTCTTCAACGGGCGGTCAGTGAACTTGAGAGCCATATCAAGGCTGGGGATTTCATCCTGCAATTGTTCCCATTCGCGCAGCTGACGGGCACCCTCAATAATAATATTTTCAAGATCAAGGCGAACGTTAATTCGGTCGTCAGGAGGGAGCATCTCTCCCTCGAAACGGAAAAAGCCTTCGACCCAGGTAAAGAGACGGCGAATAATCTCTGTAAAATAACCCTGAAGATTAAGCAGGATCTCTTCCTGAGAAAGGTAACCAGCATTGATCAGCAATAATCCCAATTCTTTATCTGAAATTTTCCCCGCCCGCTCGACAATGGCACGATACTGATTCACCGTCAACTTATTGGCCTTATGCAAAACCGCCGCCAGACTTCCGTCATCCTGACCTACACGCGCATAGGCCAGTTTGCCTTCACGAAATGAAATAAAAGCCTGTTCACTCGGACCATCGACAACCAGAGTGCCAGTCTTTTGAGCCAGATTGACCAGATTGAGCAATTGTGTAATTGTAAAATCTCGGAGATTGCCGCGTAACGCCATATATACCTCAACAAAATCCCCCGCATGGGAGATTAAAAAAGATTATACATGCAAAAGGATACATGCGTCAAACGGCGTACTCTCGATTGAAAAGGAATTGGAAGGTGGCGTTTTTCCCATTAACGCGGTGATACACTTATTGAAAACATTCGTGGGAGCCTTCATGCGAAAATCGATCTCTGCACTCATTTTCGGTTTAAGCCTGCTGACCATTACATCAGCTTTTATTGTTCTGCCTCCAATTGATAACGTTGCAGTTGTCCCTGTTTCTGGTACGCCTTTCTCAGTTCAAGCTACTCCCAGTGCCATACAGACTTCATCATTCACGCCTCAAGCTGCAGAAACACCCGTTCGAGGCAATCCGCCTCTTTCCTTGACGCTGATCTTATTAGTATTATGCTGCGGCTTTCTTCTTCTTATTGGAATGTTCATCCTTGGATTTATTGTCCGCAATCAGAATATGAAGGAATGGAAGAAGGGTCAACAATCTGATCCTCCTTGAGTTAAATAGGAGCCTTCTTCGAAAAAAGGAGTCTGGGTGAGGGATCACGGCCTCGCTTCCACTGCAAACTCAACCTGTGCGATCTTTCCTCCAATGCTGGATACCATAAACTCAAACGGTAGGTTCCCACCTGCCGAAAGACCCGCTTTCGATTCCCATCTACGGACACCAACCACGTGTCCCGCCTCGTCGTAAGCTGTCCCCGCTACCCAAACTTGAGATGCAGCCTTTGCTGCATCTGCCAACAACACGACTCCACGGATCCGCGCGCTGCGCCCATCCGCATTGACCTGCACCAGCGTATTGTTGACGGTAGCGGGCAAATATCTTTCATCATTTGGCAGCAAACGTATTGCGGTTAACACCTGAACTTGTGGCTTCGCATCCAAGGGAATCGCAGGAGGGAAAAATACAACCAGAGGTAAAGATGTGCTCGGTGCAAGAATATTCAATGGTAATAAGGCGGTTTGACTTGCAATCGTAGTATTGTCTGCATCAACCAATGTCACCTGCGCACTGAGGTTTTCCATGAAATCTGAAAAATCATTGTGGGCAAGGAGGAAACACCACATCCCTTTATCCGCAGTGGGGTAACACTCGATCTGTTGAATGGTAAAAGGCACGGCGGTTGGTGTCGGTTCACCGGATGGATTCTCAGGATTGCTCGGAATTTTGAGTACCTGTCCTACAGACATTGCGTTAGGTGAGATTTCCGGATTCGCAGCTTGCAAATCATCCATCGAAACGCCAAACTTGAGCGCAATACTACTGATCGTATCGCCTCGTTGCACGGTATAGGTAAAAGGCGTTGGGCTGGTAAGAGGCGCATCCGCAGTAACCAGGCCTTCAGGAGCCTGCATCGTTCCCACTGGAGAAGTTGGACTCTGGGTTGATGTGAGAAATGGGATCAGATCCACGCTTGAAGGCGCGGATTGAGTCTGTTGAGGAGCGCAAGCAGTCAATAAAAAGATGAAAGAGGAAAGATAGAAAATAGAATATAAGCAAGGACGCATGAGTCGGTTATGAATACAATTGGATTTCAGGATTTTCCACCGCTGATCGAAATCACAAAATGGACTTCGCTGGATTCCCTGAGGTTATGACGAAGTTTCAGCGTGCTTGTATGCCCATCAACAACAATGGCAATGGATGGTCGCAAATGATCATCCTCACACAAGCGATCCTTGATTCCAGGATAAATCCTGTCCAGATTATCGATCACATCCCGAATCGTAACACCCTCTACAGCAAGAGACCGTTCCCCATTCGTAAGATCGCGCAACAAAGAGGGAATCCCAACGACTGGCAAAGGATCATCCTTCTTGCTTATTAAGTTCTGCAACGATCCGCGCCGGGGTCATGGGCAGTGTGGTCATGCGCACACCAATCGCATGATAGATGGCATTCGCCAGCGCGGCTGGCGGCGGAACAATCGGCACCTCTCCCACGCCGCGTACGCCGTAGGGATGTCCGGGATTGGGAACTTCGACGATCACGGTTTCAATCATCGGCAGATCCAGAGTGACGGGCATGCGATAGTCCAGCAAACTTGCATTCACCAATCTTCCTTGTTCATCATAAAGATATTCTTCATTCAAAGCCCAACCCACACCCTGTGCAACCCCGCCCTGCATTTGGCTCGCCACATAATCTGGATAGATCGCCTTGCCGGCATCCTGCACGGCGGTATAGCGAAGGATTTGCACCTTGCCCGTTTCAGGGTCTACTTCCACGTCAACGATGTGGGTTGCAAAGGTGGGAGCAGACCGCTCCGGTCGTACAGCCGCGCTGGCAACTACAGGACCACCGGTCTCATCGAGACGTGATGCCAATTGGGCAAAGGTCATCTGCTTATCATCAAACAGAAACCTACCATGTTCAAATCGAATCTTATCCGGCTGGGTTTCCCAAATCAGTGCCGCCCGTTCGAGTAATTTTTCCTTCAATAGTTTGCTTACTTCATAGGCAGCCCAACCCGTAGAAAACGTTGTTCGGCTTCCGTACGTGCCTTCGGTGTATCCTACCGAATCTGTATCCACAACGGCAGGATGAATCGACTCGGCCGGAATTCCAAGCCCTTCGGCAAGTTGCATTGCCACCGAGGTACGCGTGCCGCCAATATCCACCGAACCCGTGATCAGACTAACCGTGCCATCGCTGTTGACACTCGCCGAGGCGCTGGATTTCCCCCCATAGTTGTACCAAAAACCGGATGCAACCCCGCGTCCCCGGTGGGAACGATTCGGACCTTCGAGCGGCCCGCAATAATGGGAGGATTTCTGTGCGGCTTCCAACGTTTCCAGGAAACCAATCCGAGCAAAAGTCGGACCATCCACGCGGCGGTCACCTTCCCTGGCGCCGTTCAACAAACGGAACTCGATAGGATCCATGCCAAGTTTTTCGCACAATTCATCGACCATAGTTTCGCAAGCGAACGCGGCGTTCGATCCGCCTGGCGCGCGGTATGCTGCTGTACGCGGTTTGTTGACCAAGACATCATAGCCATCCACCAGCGCATTCTCGATCCGATATGGCGCAAACATCACTCCCATGCCCCCGCCGACTGGTGAACCGGGATAGGCACCTGCTTCGTAGGCGAGCAGCGCCTGCACCGCGGTAATCTTGCCTTCACGGTTTGCGCCCATTTTTACTTTGATGTAGGAACCGGATGTCGGTCCCGTGGCTGCAAGCACATCGCTGCGCGTCATTGTCATCTTGACCGGGCGATAGCCGCTCTTGCGGGAAAGCAGGACGACAACCGGCTCAAGATAGACGCCAACCTTTCCACCGAAACCGCCGCCAATTTCCATGGGAACCACACGGATTTTTGAAACTGGCATTTCAAGGATCTCCGCGGTTTGTTCACGCACGCCAAATGAGCCCTGCGTGCTGCACCAAATGGTAATCTGTCCGTCCGGATTATATTGCGCAGTTGCGTTTTGCGGTTCGATGTATCCCTGATGCACCATGGAGGTGAAGAACTCGCGCTCGACGATCACGGAGGCATCCTGAAAGCCTTTTTCCAGATCGCCGGTTTGGATCTGATAATGAGCTGCGACGTTACTGGGAACATCGCCTTTCTTTCCTAATTCGTCTGTTCGCATGTCATCGAGCAAGATCGCCGAATCAGCCTGCATCGCTTTCCGTACATCCAGCACAGGCGGGAGAACTTCATATTCCACTTCGATCAATGCCGCGGCTGCCTCTGCTATATGAACGTTGATGGCTGCAACGGCCGCGACCGCATGGCCAAAATATAGCACCTTGTCTTTTGCCAAAACATTATTGCTCTGATGCCGCAAGTTGATCGTACCTTCACCGAGTTCCGCAATTTTGCTCTCCACATCGGGCAGATCTTTGGCAGTGACCACCGCTCTTACACCGGGATACGCTTCCGCTTGGCTTGTATCAATGGATAAAATACGGGCGTGGGCGTGTGAGCTTCGCACCATCGCGCCATATAACATGCCAGGCAGACGAATATCTGCACCGTATTGTGCACGCCCCGTGACTTTGTCAGTCCCATCATGACGGAGCGGGTTTTTCCCGATGACATCATAGCTATCTTTTTTTTCATCTACGGGTAAAGTTGTGGTCATAGGATGCCGTCCTGAACTTGAGCCGCGTCCATCACGGCGCGCACGATCCGATCATAGCCCGTACAGCGACATAGATTGCCCGCCAGCCATCCTCGGATTTCCGTTTCGCTTGGGTTCGGATTCTGATCCAGTAAAGCCTTTGCAGCCACGATAAAGCCCGGAGTGCAAAACCCACACTGCAGGGCGGCATGAACGATAAACTTTTCCTGCAATGGATGAAGTCCCTGCGCGGTCGCGATCCCTTCGATGGTTGTCACGCGGCGTCCGTTGATTTCCACTGCCAGCACCAGACAGGAATTCACCAGCGCACCGTCCAAGATGACATTGCACGCGCCGCAATTGCCATTGTTGCAACCTTCCTTCGCGCCGGTCAACCCCAGCGTCTCGCGCAGCACTTCCAGCAGACTCTGGCGCGGCTCGCACAGAAACTCAGCCTCTTCGCCGTTGATGGTGGCTTGTACTCGAACTCTCTTTGTCATGATGCCCTCGCCCTTTCGATTGCCTTTTCAAGCGCGCGCCGCGTGAGCACCGCGCAAAGATGTTTTCGATGTTCAGCCGTGCCGCGCAGATCAGAAATGGGACGCGCCGCGGCTTGCGCGATCGCCGCGGCTGCTCGAATGTTTTCCTCGCTGACTTCTTTTCCTGCTAAAAACCTCCCTGCATCTTCCACGAACAACGGAGTTGGTGCGACTGCTCCCAGTGCGATCCTGGCTGAGAGGATTTTCTGGTGCGTTGAGTCAAGGACCACTGAGGCTCCCGCGCCAACGACCGCAATATCCATTTCATTGCGCGGAATGAAACGAAGATAATGAGCTCCAAAATTTTCCCTCTGTGGTGGAACGCTCACGGCCACTAACAACTCTCCGGGTGCTAAGGCATTCTTCCCAGGCGCAATACAAAACTGCTCAACGGGCACGTTACGCGTTCCGCTGGCGCTTGCAATGATACAGGTTGCTTCATGGACAATCAATACCGGTATTGAATCCGCTGCGGGTGAAGCATTGCACAGATTTCCTCCCACGCTGGCTCGGTATTGGATCTGCACCCCACCGATCAAATGAATGGCATCCACCAATCCCAGGTAGATTTCAGAAACAGTTCTATGATGACAAATCTCGTAACAAGAGGCCGAGGCTCCAATCCATAACCCGACCTGTGGATCATAGTGAATGTTTGTCAGTTCCGCGATGTTCTTAACATCGATCAATAAATCAGCTCTACGACGATTCTCACGCAACTGCACCAGTATATCCGTGCCGCCGCATAGGACGCGCGCTCGGCCGTTGTTAGACGTCAATAGACCCACAGCTTCGCTGACACTGCCTACCGATATGTAATCCAGGGCTTGCATTAATACCTCCCGAGAGATAAATCCACGCCGGACCAACAAAGCTTTGGGCCATTATAATTCACATGAGACAAAACAAATTTCTATCATGGAGGCAATATGGAATATCGTCATTTAGGAAAGACAGGGATTCAACTCAGCGAGTTATCGTTCGGCTCTTGGGTTACATTTCACACTCAAGCGGATGTACAAGCCGCGGTTGACATGATGTCTGCAGCCTACGATGCAGGCGTGAACTTTTTCGATAACGCCGAATCATATGCGGGTGGCAAGTCTGAGGAAGTGATGGGTGCGGCGCTTAAGCAATTGGGGTGGCGGCGCGGCAGTTATCTGATTTCGACTAAATTTTACTGGGGGATTCATGACGGCGTAAACGAACGCCACACACTTAATCGCAAACGACTCATTGAGGGAATCAACGGATCACTGGAACGCCTGCAACTCGATTACGTGGACTTGATCTACTGTCATCGTCCTGACAAAACGACGCCAATTGAAGAGACCGTGTGGGCGATGCACAATATCATCGAATGGGGCAAGGCAATCTATTGGGGCACATCGGAATGGGACGCGGCGGAAATCGTTGTCGCCTTAGAAATCGCAGAACGTCATCATTTACACAAACCTGTGACCGAACAACCCAGGTACAACTTGTTCGAGCGTTATCGATTTTCGAGAGAGTACGAACGCGTATACAAAGAATATGGCTATGGCACAACCACGTTTAGCCCACTTTCATCCGGGTTGCTTACTGGAAAATATAGTGATGGCATTCCTCAGGGAAGCCGCGGCGCGCTCGAAGGATACGATTGGCTACGCGATCAGCTTAGAGATAAAGATAGGCTTGCAAAGGTCCAGGCATTGGAGCCAATTGCCAAGGAGTTGGATTGCACACTTTCACAACTTGCGCTCGCCTGGTGTTTGAAGAATCCATTTGTGAGCACCATCATCACAGGAGCAAGCCGGGTGGAACAGGTTCATGAAAATATGAAAGCGGCTGACGTCGCGCCGAAACTTACACCCGAAATCTTAGAGCGGATCGATGGCATTTTTGAGGTAAAAAAGGAAGAAGAAGACGATTAGCCAAATTTCAGCCAAGTCCGAATAAAGGCTTGTCCAGCAGGATTCTGCTGGACATTATGGTTTATAATGAAGAATCCCTCAAAAAGGACAAATTCGGCAGAATTTTGTGACATTCATCTAGTCCCTTCTCACTCCCCATTAATCTCCACATGTAAAATAATCCAGCATCAATTTGCACGTTTTTCGTATTGCTCGGCATCGGAGGTAGACATGCGAATCAATAAGTTTGTCATCGGCGGCGTACTCATCCTTGGGGCAGTCGTCTTTTTAATCTGGACTTCAACCGCGGCCAGTGCGGAATATTTCCTGACCATTAACGAACTCAATGCGAAGGGATCCAGTATCGTGGATAAAAATCTACGCGTCTCTGGTGCGGTGGTCGGCGACTCGATCCAATACGATGCCCAGGACCTGACTCTTAGCTTTGAAGTTGCCCATGTGCCTGGTGATAACGCCGAGCTTGAAACCGAAGGCGGACTTGCAGAGGCCTTGCATCAAGCCGTGATGGATCCATCCCGCGCCCGCATGAAGGTTGTTTATGTGGGTCCGAAGCCTGATCTCCTGCGCAATGAGGCACAAGCGATCATGACCGGTCATCTGGCACCCGATGGAACCTTCTACGCGGAGGAACTCCTGCTCAAATGCCCAACTCGATATGAACAGGCCGTACCCGACCAGGCCGGATTATAGATGCTGACGCCCTAAAGGTCTAAAGACCTTTAGGGTTTTTATTCGAAGGAGACCCTGATGATCGCTAATTTCGGCTTTGGCGTTTTATTCATAACATTTTTGGTGACGCTTTATAGTGTCTTCGCGGCCATTTATGGGGATCGCAAGCAAATCCCTGCCATGGTGGAAAGTGCACGTCGTGCCATGTTACTTACATGGCCGTTGTTGACTCTTACAGCAGGAGTTCTCATTTATTTGTTGGTCAATAATCATTACGAAGTACAGTTCGTTTACGAAGTGACCAGCCGCTCCATGCCCACCTATCTCAAGGTTACAGCCTGGTGGGGTGGGCAAGCTGGCTCGTTACTCTTCTGGTCCTGGTTGATGTCAGCATTCGCATCTCTGGTTACTTTACGCAAATGGGACCGCGACCGCGAGTTCCTTCCGTGGGTAATCGTGGTTGCTTGTGTTACGATGGCATTCTTTATCGGGATGAACGTCTTTTTCGAGAATCCGTTTGCGCAACTGTATCAAACGACTGCCGGGATCGAGCCGCATACTTTTCACCCGGCGAATAGTATTTTATTTACTCCAGAAGATGGACGTGGCTTGAATCCTCTCCTACGCCACCCGGGCATGATCATTCATCCTCCCATGCTTTATCTTGGCTTCGTCTCTTTTGTCATTCCCTTTGCCTTCGCGTTTGCGGCATTGATCACCGGCCGCACCGATGATCGCTGGATCCGCCTCACGCGCCGTTGGGCATTATGGGCCTGGCTGTTTCTCTCTTTTGGGTTGGTACTTGGTAGTCGCTGGGCCTATGATGTTCTTGGCTGGGGAGGGTTCTGGGGTTGGGACCCGGTGGAGATCGCGGCCTTTATGCCCTGGCTGACGGGCACGGCATTCTTACATTCCGTGATGATCCAGGAAAAGCGCGGCATGCTAAAACACTGGAATATGCTGTTGATCATCTTGACATATGACCTCGTCATCTTCGGCACATTCCTGACACGCTCAGGTGTTCTTTCCTCCGTACATGCATTTGCTCAAAGCGCAATTGGTCCCTTATTCTTCGGGTTTATCGGATTCACGCTTATCACGTCTGTTGCTTTGATCATCTATCGTTGGAATAGTTTGAAATCAGAAACAGAGATGACCTCTATGCTCTCGCGCGAAGCATTGTTCCTGCTGAACAATCTTCTATTCATGAGCATTCTGGTTGTCTGCTTCTGGGGCGTGATCTTCCCCTTAATATCGGAACTATTTACGGGCCAAAAGGTGACTGTTGGTCCTCCGTTCTACGAGCGTGCAACTGCTCCACTTTTTGCAGCCTTGCTACTGCTGATGGGCATCGCTCCCCTCTCTGCATGGGGACATTCCACAGTCCAGACTCTCGGCCGAGCGATCTGGAAGCCAACCCTGGGCGCGGTGGCTATTACCGCCCTGCTCTTCGTGACATACACACAAAAAATTGGCGCGTTGATCGGTTTCTTCCTGATTGCTCTCGTCATCCTCGTTACGATCTATGAATACCTGCGCGGCGCGTATGCCCGTCAACGGAGTCAGGGCGAAAACATTTTCACCGCACTCTGGACCTTGACCGGACGCAACCGACGACGCTATGGCGGCTATATCATTCACCTGAGTATGGTATTGATGGCAATTGGGATTATCGGCATTGAAAGCTTCCAGGTAGAAACACAGGGCAGGATCGGCGTTGGGGAGTCGCTCAAGCTTTCAAATTACACAGTTACCTACAAAGAGTTGGCCTCCTGGGATGACCAGCCTAAAGGCGTGAATTTCACGCGGGCTGTGGTTGATGTCTCTCGAAATGGAGTCTATCTCGGTCAATTGCATCCACGCAGAGACTATTACTACGATTCGCAACAAGCCATGACCATTCCTGGTGAGCGCGCCACGTTGAGAGATGATCTGTACGTTCTATTGATCGACTGGGAACCCGCCTCAACCACGGGAGCGACGTTCAAAATCTTTGTTAACCCTCTGGTCAACTGGTTGTGGCTCGGCAGTTTCATCTTCCTCGCCGGAATTATCATTGCGGCGTGGCCTGAAAAAGAAATGGAACGTGTTGCTGTTCCTGCCAGAAGAACGATCCAGCAGACGAGCGCGGCAGATTAGATCAGTACGTGATAAATTGGTAAGAACATACATGAAAGCATTCTACAAATCACCGTTGTCACGAATTACTGATCGCAAATTACTATTTGCAATCCTCTTTGCTTTGTCGCTGGGTTTCATTGCAAACTCTATCGCCTCTGCTCAAGGTCCAACTCCCACCGATGATGATGTGAATCGCATCGCCAAACAACTCTATTGTCCAGTTTGCGAAAGTACGCCGCTGGATGTGTGTCCCACGGAAGCATGCCGTCAGTGGCGCGACTTAATCCGTACCATGCTGACTCAGGGCAAGAGCGAAGCCGAGATCAAACAATATTTTGTGGAACAGTATGGCGCCCGTGTGTTGGCAGAGCCGCCCAATCGATTGGTCGCCTATCTTGTGCCGGCGGTTGCCATCCTATTGGGCGCGCTGCTCCTCTTCCGCGGCTTTCAGATGTGGATGAAACCATCCCTTACAGAATCAAGCGCGGTAGATTCGGAACGGGAAGCAAAACCTTCTCAGGATCCATATGTTGCCCGGCTGGAAGAAGAACTTAAGAAAAGAAAATAATCATTCTTGCGAAGGCATGTCCTGAAGCGAAGCTGAAGGATCAAAGCCTTTGCACGAATATGAGAGAATATCATGACAGAATCATCAGTCGCTGCCCCACGTCGGGGTGTACCAATCTGGGTACAGATCATCATTTGGGTATTCCTGGTTGGCTTGCTGGCCATCGTCGCGCTTGGATTAAAGCGGGCACAGCAAGGCACAGTTCAACCTGGACAGGTCATTAAAAATTTCACACTGCCTTTGTATAGCGGTTATGATCTGGGCGGTAAGAGCGAAATCCAGCTTCAGGATCTGCGCGGCAAAGTAGTCGTTATCAATTTTTGGGCGTCCTGGTGCAAGCCGTGCGAACAGGAAGCTGCTGAAATGCAACAGGCCTGGACGGAATATGAACCTACCGGGAAGGTTGTATTTCTCGGCGTGGATTATGTAGATACAGAGCCACAAGCCCGCGTCTATCTCAAAAAATTTGGTATTAATTATACAAACGGACCGGATCTTGCTACGCGCATTTCACAATACTTTCGCATCAAAGGTGTCCCTGAAACATACTTTGTAGATCAGGATGGCGTATTGCAATATGTCCAGATTGGACCGTTCACATCCATTGATCAAATCCGCGCACAAATAGACCCATTGCTGAAATAGAGGGATTGATGGAACTGACCGCCATTTTCTTTTCACTCGCAGTCCTGATTCTCGTTGGAATGTATCTCTACGCTCCTTTTATGGAACGGCGCGCCCGCAGTGTTACGGAAGAGGAACACGAACTTTCCGCACTGATGGCAGAACGCGATCGCGTGATCAACTCATTGCAGGAACTCGACTTCGATTTCAAATTGGGAAAAATTCCTGAAGATGATTATCCGCCTCAACGGGCGAGTCTCCTGCAAAAGGGTGCAGATATTTTAAGGAAGATCGATTCGCTCGCCCCGCAAGCTACTTCGGCGCAGGATACCGAAGCCCGGCTCGAACGTGCCATTGCCGCGCGCCGCGCAGACGCGTCCACCACCACACCGGAAGTCTCGGATGACGACCTGGAATCAATGATCTCTTCTCGTCGCAAGGGCCGCACCACTAAATCTGCCGGCTTCTGCCCAAAATGCGGCAAGCCTGTGATGGTCACAGACCGATTCTGTCCAGCCTGTGGAAAATCATTAGCGTAACATCTGTCATTGCGAGCGGAGCGAAGCAATCCCTACCCGAATAAGAGATTGCTTCGTCCCAACGAACGCTCCTCGAAATGACGTCAAAAAGGATCTTCATGAAATTTCGTTTCGTAATCATCATAGCTACCATAATCCTCCTGACTGCCTGTAACTTCACATTGGCTGAAGATGTTACTCCCCCACCCAATTATGTCCCACCTACGCCTGCACCAACGCTCGGCCCGCTTTTCCCGGCCCAGGCGCCCAGTACTGAAAATGGTGCCGCGATCTTTGCCGAGAAGTGCGCTCCCTGCCACGGAGCAACCGGCCTGGGGGATGGACCGCAAGGGATCCAACTCGGCGTGACAGTCCCGGCGTTTGGCTTGCCGGAGATTGCCCGCCCGGCTTCACCGGCCCAGTGGTACACCATCGTCACACGCGGCAATATGGAACGCTTCATGCCTCCATTTGCGAGTCTCAGTGACCAGCAGCGTTGGGATGTTATTGCCTATGCAATGACCCTCCACACCTCTAAAGAAGAGATCGCAAAAGGCAAGGAACTTTTCGAAGCCAACTGTGCGAATTGCTCCACAGATTTTTTCAAAGATCAATCGAAGATGTCAGCTTTAAGTGAAGTGGAACTGGCCCGCATCATCAAGCAGGGCAATGAAGAAGTCAAGGCGTTTGGATCTAATCTAAATGATGACGATATGTGGGCAGTATCAGCCTATTTAAGGACCCTGGCTTTTGATACGGCGCCTGTCGTATCTGCGCCGGCGTCCACTTCGACGCCCGAAGCTCTCGCCGTTACCGAGACTCCGGCCTCCACCGACGCAGGAACACCTTCCACCGAGGGAACGCCGCTTGGGGGGACCGAACAGGTTCCGGCTACGAGCGCAGCGACGACCGTTGCCAAGGCCGGCTTCGGCACCGTCAGCGGTTCCATTGAAAATAAAACGGGCACAGATTTGCCGTCGGACATGAAAGTCACCTTGCGCGGATACGATCATGGCGCTGACCCCAGCGCGGGTCCACAGGAAGTGCTCTCGCAGGAAGGCTCATTAAACGCCGATGGTTCATTTGTGTTCGAGAATATCGAAATTCCTCTCAACAGAATTTTTACTGCTGAAATAAATTATGACGGCACCAAGTTGCAGTCTGAGTATGCTATTGTGAAAGAGGGTGATACCCGTGTGAGCGTGCCGCCAATCGTACTGTATAACAAAACCACAGATACTTCCAAGCTGGTGGTGGATGAGTCACGTATCTTTTTTGAATATGGAACGGACAATACTATTCAAATCTTCAACGTGTATTCATTTCGCAATCCAACCGCTGAGACCATTGTGGTGACATTGAATGACAAAGGTGAGGTTCCCTTCATCAAACCGCCCGAAGGCTCTTCCGGGGTTGGATACGAACCCATGCAGGACACCGAAAAGTTCATGCAAACGCAAAATGGATTTGCCATTCCACCGAGTGAAAAGGCTTATGGCTTAATCGCATTTGCGTCCGTATCCAAGGCGGAGAAATTTGATTTCTCTCAGGAATTTATCCTGCCTGTTGCCACTGTGACCGTTTTCGTGCCGGAAGGGGTAACCGCCAAAAACACAAAATTAAGTGATCTCGGTATCCAGGCAATTCAGAATTTCAACTTCCAGATCTATGAACTGGACGGCGTGGGCGCAGGAGAAAAGGTCAAGCTTACCGTTTCAGGTACGCCAAAGGAAACGGCCGCGACCTCCTCAAGTTCGGCACCTGCCGAAGTCAGTTCGAATAAGAATCTTTTGATCGGTGCGGGTGCCTTGGGCCTAGCACTCATCCTGGCCGGCGCATGGATGTATCTACGTGACCGCAACCGGGCCGAAGAGACCAATGGCGAAGAAGACTCGGGGGCTGAGTTTGAAACCTCTGAAGATGTTATCGATGCGATCATCGCACTTGATGATCTGCATCGTGCCAAGAAAATTTCTGACGAGGCTTATAAAAAGCGCCGCGCGGAGTTGAAGGATATTTTGAAGGAAAAGATGTAAATCTGTAAGGGCGACCCGCTTGGGTTTGTTCAGTACCACGACCGATCGTAGCGGGTCGCCTCTACACAACTAAACATGATTACCGTCAAAAAGCTTGTCAAACGTTTCGGATTAAAAATCGTCCTGCGCGGCGTAGACCTTGAAGTCCAGCCGGGTGAATTTGTCGCTTTGCTGGGTCCGAACGGCGCGGGCAAGACCACGTTCCTGAGAATCCTTGCCTCGTTATCGCGACCTACTTTGGGCGAGGTAAACATTGCGGGTTATCAACTTCCCAACCAGGCTTCACAGGTACGCGCCCGTCTGGGCGTTGTCTCGCATTTGCCGTTGCTTTACGGTGATCTGACGGCGGAAGAAAATCTGCGATTCTACGGGCGCATGTATGGTCTCACAGATCTGGAGCAGCGGATTAGCGAAGTTTTAGAAATGGTCGGACTCGAAACCAGACGACGCGATCTGGTCAGGACGTTTTCGCGCGGTATGCAACAACGTCTCGCCATCGGACGGGCCGTGCTGCATGACCCGGATGTGGTACTCTTTGATGAACCCTATACCGGTTTGGATCAGGACGCCTCCTCCATGTTGGATGAGGTGCTGAAGACTGTCGCTGCCAAAGGACGGACGGTCGTGATGACCTCTCACGACCTGGCCCGTGCCGAAGACCTGGCAACAAGGTTTGATATCCTGTCACGGGGTGTTATTTCTGCATCCGCCTCGCGAAAAGAACTCAGGAAGACCAATCTCTTATCCTTTTATAAGCAGGCATTGGCAGGGTGACATGGTCAATAAAGCAACTGAGTTAAAGTCAATGACCATTGAACGCACACGGCCTGCAGGCAGTTTCATTAAAGCAGTTACTGCTGTCGTCTGGAAAGATGTGCGGGCGGAATTCCGCTCGCGCGAGCTTTTCTCTGCAATGCTTGTCTTTTCGCTATTGATCATCCTCATCTTCAACTTTGCACTTGAGTTGGATATCAAAACCCGTCAATCTGTGACGGCAGGCGTACTCTGGGCAACCTTTGCTTTTGCAGGAACGCTGGGTCTCAACCGTTCGATGGCAATCGAAAAAGACCGCGGCTGTCTGGATGGCCTTTTACTTGCGCCGGTAGATCGCTCTGCTATTTATTTTGGCAAAATGATCAGCAATCTGGCTTTCATGCTGATCGTGGAGATCATTGTCCTCCCGGTGTATAGTGTTCTCTATAGTGTCAATCTTTTTCAACCCGGTCTGTTGCTGGTGATTCTGCTGGGCTCGATTGGTTATGTGGCAGTCGGCACATTGCTCGCAGCCATGTCTGTGCAAACACGGACACGGGATATCCTGCTCCCCATTTTATTATTCCCAGTTGTAATTCCTGTTTTATTGGCAGCTGTCAAAGCCAGCAGTGGATTTCTCAGCGGCGCGGAACTGGCAGAGATCCTGCTTCCGATTAATCTTCTGATCGCATACGATGTTATTTTTATCGCAGTCGCATTTATGGTCTTTGATAGTGTTGTTGAAGAATAAAATAGAAACCAGAGATTGATTTCTCTACAATTAACAATTCTCCGATCTCTTTCGTAAAGGAATAACTATGCAATCGAAACCTTTAGCACTGAAAATTCTGGATGTTGTTTCCATTATCGTATTGGGCATTTCAACGTATCTCGCTCTCGTCTTTGCACCTAAAGAGCTCGTCATGGGCGATGTCCAACGCGTGTTTTATTTTCACATCGGCACAGCCTGGACCGCGCTGCTCGGTTTCATCCTGGCAGCCCTATTCAGTGTGGTCTATTTGATCACAAAAAATCTGAGGTGGGACCGACTCCAGGTCGCCGCAATTGAAGTCAGCCTGGTCTTCTTCCTGATCACCATTGCGCTGGGTTCCATCTGGGCACGACCGGCCTGGAACACCTGGTGGACATGGGATCCGCGCCTCACCACAGCCGCTGTTACGGAGTTGATCTATATCGCTTACTTCATGCTCCGTCAGGGCATTGATGAGCCCGAGAAACGTGCCCGTTTCGGCGCGGTCTATGCGCTCGTCGGCGGGATTAGCGCGCCAATCACGTTCTTCGCCATCCGCTTGTTCCGCACGATCCATCCGGTTGTGATCAGTGGCTCCAATGCTGCAGCTCAAGGCAGTTTCAATATGACTCCTGATATGCTCACAACCTTCTTTTTCGCACTGTTCACTTTCACCGTTATCTTCATTGACCTTTTCTGGAATCGCATTCGTCTGGGCGATTTGCAGGACAAAGTCGAGCAACTCAAATTAAAAGTTAGCATCTAAACGGAGACTAATATGTTTTTCCAGGAAGTTACCCCCGACACTTCAGGTTATATGATCGCTGGCTACGCTGTAACGTTCATTGTGATGGCACTTTATGTCGCCAGCATTTATATTCGCAACCGCAACCTTATTCAGGATATGACAATGCTGGAGGAAATGGACAGAGCTGCCGCACCCGTGGAGGTCCGTCAACCGAAGAAAAGCCCGGCGAAACCAACCGGAAATAACAAATTGGCAAAACCTGTAACCAAAAGGTCCAGGAAAAAATAGCCGAAATAAAAGATAGTCCGCTATAATGGAAGCGGACTTTTTTTTTATGAATTTTGACAACGAGAATCAGGTTGGGTGGAGGAACCGGCTCATTACGCTGAGCCTGCTTCTGGCCTTCGCGGGAAGCGCATTCACGTTTCTCCCGAGGACAGCTGCCGCGCCGCCTCAAGATCCACCCGGGCCCGATAGATTCTCGGTCACAGTCGTTGATTACACCAAATATTTCTGGTGGCTGATTCATTGGGGAGAGAGCGACGTAGAATGCGAAATCACCACAGACCATGAGGGACTGCCAACACCAGGGGATATTTTTGTAGATTGCGGCGAAAATCTGTACAACAAGTGGATCAAACAAAAGCCCTGCAATGAAACTGACGTGGCATTGTGTAAGGGGTTTTATCTTTTTCTGGCAGATAGCAAGCCCGCCCAAAAAGAAGTTTCTACAAAACTGCCTCCTCCGATCGTGCAAGTCACTCTGGAAAATTGTGATCCGGTCTACACTTCTTCTACAAGCATTTGCGAATCTGAACCTATTTTGGTTTTAACCGGCATTGAGCCGTTACCTGGTTATCAAATTACCAGCATCGAGGGGTTGTATGAGGGTCAACCTTTTACTTGCGATGCAATCTGCCGGTTGCAGATCCCCGTGACAGATGAGGATGGCTACGTCATTCAATTTTGGGCAAATTCAAGTTACGGGGATACCAGTGAAATGTTCAGTGCATTGGTGCGCGTGGCAGTGACCAGCGCCGGCGACCCGGATCGCGTGTTCTGGTATACAGATGTGTTGAGCAGTCAATGGGTAGGTGTGCCGGTGGCAAGTTGCGTAGAGGCCTGGGGAACCTTACCACCGGTCGGGGGACCGCCGGCTTGGTTGAGTACGCCTCCGCAAAGTGAATCATTGGGCACGGATATTCCCTACAATTATCTGGCTGCGCAGTTAATCCGCGCGGGTGCGGTGGATGTGAGTTCGTGCCCGGATGGTGGTTTGATCCCTGAGGGAGGTGCCTCGACCTGCGGAATGGAGGCCGCGCGCGGCGCAGTGACAACCTGGCAGAATCAGTTCGATAGTATCATCCTGAACGTTGCGAAAGATACGGGTGTCCCGGCTCATTTGCTGAAAAACCTGTTCGCGATCGAAAGTCAATTCTGGCCCGGGCGAAGCCTTCGCAACGATATTGGCCTGGGGCAGTTGACAGAACGAGGCGCAGATACAACCTTATTATGGAATCCGCCATTCTTTTATCAGTTCTGTCCATTGGTGATGGATTCAACTGAATGCAGCAAGGGATATTTGCATCTAAGCGATAAGCAACAGGAATATTTGCGGCTCGCGCTGATCAATTCCGTGGATGGAACCTGTGAAACTTGTCCTTTGAAAATTGATCTGGAACGCGCCAATTACAGCATTGGTGTTTTTGCGCATACCATGCTGGCAAACTGTGAACAAACTGGCCAACTCGTGGAAAATATTACCGGAGGCACAGCTGGTAGTGCTGCCTCGTATGAAGATTTATGGAAATTTACCCTGGTCAACTATAATGCCGGACCCGGCTGTCTGGGCAATGCGCTGGACGTGACGGCTGGTCAAGAAGCACAGGCAGATCAGGAACTAACCTGGGCGAACGTCTCTTCGCATCTTGAACCAGCTTGTCAGGGCGCGATCAATTATGTGAATGATATAAGTAAATAAAATCATAACGATTGTTAATTCAGAATCAGCGGAGGCCTTTCCTCCGCTTTTATTTTTGTGCTAAACTATTGGCATGATGTCATTGCGAGCGCCTGTTGCGAAGCAATCTCTAGTCAAACGGAAAAATTATTCAAAAGGTTTTCATCATTTAATCTGAGATTGCTCACCTGCACTGGAAGCTGAACTCTTCACGTTCAGGTGCAAGTGTCGTCGCAGGGAACGCTCCTCGCAATGACATATTGATTCTTGGAGGAACTGTGCTTAGTCCAATAGAAAAAATCCTCTTTGCACTTGCTGTTCTTGTCTCTCTCTATTTCACTTATCGCGGCGTGATGCGCATCATCGTTCACATCTCCAGCGGGCAAGGGAAGCCTGATTGGAGTCTCATCTGGAAACGCATCGGTAATGTGATCGTCAAAGCAGGGTTGTTCCAGCCTGTCTTCAGGTTACGGCTTGGCCCAAGCGTCTTACATGCGCTTATCGGCTGGGGATTTATCACATTTCTGCTCATCAATCTTGCGGATTTGATTTACGCCTACACGGGATTCAAACTACTTGAAAGCACAGGCGGATTTGGAAATTTCTATCGCCTGCTGGCAGATATTCTGGGTGCTGCACTCATCATTGGGATCGTCGGGATGGCGATCCGCCGTTTCATCCTCCGACCGAGGAATTTGACCACGCGCGAATCGACGCTACTCCACCCGAAAGCGCGGTTTGGCATCCTGCGCGATTCAGCGATTGTGGCCTCGTTTATCTTTATCCATAACTCCGCACGTCTGCTGGGCGAGTCGTTTTATGTTGCGCAGACAGGAGTCCGCGACAGCTGGCAGCCGGTCATTTCAACAGTGGCAGCCTTATGGTCCGGCGTGGACGCGAACACCTTGCTGATCGGCGAACGTCTCATGTTCTGGATATCCATTGGCGCAGTCGTTGCATTCCTTCCCTATTTCCCCTATTCGAAACACATCCATTTGTTTTTTGCACCGATCAACTTTGCGTTGAAACCTGAACGGAGATCCATCGGCGAATTGAATTTCATCAACCTGGATGACCAATCCATCGAACAATTTGGCGCTGCAACGATGAGGGATCTCGGCTGGGAACAAATCATGGACAGTTACGCCTGTATCATGTGCTTCCGCTGCCAGGAAGTTTGCCCTGCCTATAGCACGGGCAAAGTGCTCTCGCCGGCCGCGCTGGAGATCAATAAGCGTTATCACTTAAACTATGGCGGCGCGACGGATGTGCCCATGCTGAACCTCATTTCGGAAGAAGCCGTATGGGCATGCACCTCCTGCGGCGCATGCGTGGATATTTGTCCCGTTGGCAACGAGCCGATGCGAGATATTTTGGAAGTGCGCCGTAACCTCACCATGATGGAAAGCAAGTTTCCGAAGCAGTTGGAAACGGCCTTCAAAGGCATGGAGCGCAATGCCAACCCCTGGAATATTTCGCAGGCCGACCGAGTGAAATGGGCGCAGGGATTGAACGTTCCAACCATTGAACAAAATCCGGAGCCTGATATTTTGTGGTGGGTCGGATGTGCCCCTGCTACCGATTCGCGTGCACAAAAGACTGCCCAGGCGTTTGCAAAAATCCTGAACGCCGCCGGAGTAAACTACGCGGTGCTCGGACAAAATGAACAATGTAACGGTGACTCGGCACGCCGCGCAGGACGTGAAGATATTTTCTTTGGTCTGGCTTCGGCGAATGTTGAGATATTAAATGAGGTCAAACCCAAACGGATCGTGACCACTTGCCCGCATTGTTTGCACACGATCAAGAATGAATATCCAGCCTTTGGCGGAAACTACACAGTCATCCATCATACGCAGTTCATCAATGAGCTGGTTGGTGAGGGAAAGATCAGTTTGGAAATTAGGAGTGATCAATATACAGTGACCTTCCATGATCCATGTTACTTGGGGAGACATAATAAAATCTTCGAGGCGCCGCGTGATGCATTGAACTCCGCAGGGGTAACAGTTATCGAAATGCCGCGCAATGCATCCAAGTCATTCTGCTGCGGCGCCGGCGGCGCGCAAATGTGGAAGGAAGAGGAAAACGGTACGATGCGCGTGAACGAAGCACGCTTCAAAGAAGCCAAAGAAACGGGCGCGAATACACTGGTGGTTGGCTGTCCATTCTGCATGACAATGCTAAGTGACGCTTCCCGAGCGGATGATGACTCGGTGCAGGTGAAGGATGTGGCTGAGTTAGTCGCAGAGCGAATGAAGACAGGAAGCGCCTAATGATAGATCTCACCTCCGCATTTGGTCAGGCTGTAAAAGTTCATCTCAAGAATCAATATGTGATCTGGTTGACTACGGTCGATTCAAACCTGACGCCTCAACCCAGACCGGTCTGGTTTATTTGGGAGAATGATTCTTTTCTGATCTTTAGTCAGGCCAAAGCCTATAAAGTCGCGCATATCAAAAAGAATCCAAAGGTCGCCCTACACTTCAATACCGATGAATCAGGCGACAAGCATGTGATTGTCTTTACTGGAGAGGCTTCCATTGATGCAAATTGCCCTCCTGCTTATCAGGTAGACGCCTATTTCGAAAAATATGAACAGGGTATTTCTGATTTGGATATGACCCCGGAAGGGTTTAGCAACGAGTATTCCGTCGCGCTCAGAATTCAACCCGCAGAAATACGCGGATGGGAGTAAAATTGCCTCCCGCCAAAGGAGGTTTGTATGAGAGACACGATTCGCACGCTTCACCCGGAAAAAAAACAGGGTGTGAAGATCAGCAAGGAAAAATATGAAATTATTCGCAAGGCAATTTTATGTGTATTGCAGGCAGAGAAAGAAATCACGTTTATGAATCTATCCCGCGCGGTGGAAAAGGAAGTGAATGGAAATTTCGAAGGTTCGGTCACATGGTATGTGACCACGGTCAAACTGGACCTGGAAGCGCGCGGCCAGATCAAACGGGTCACCAACTCGAGGCCGCAAGTTGTAAAACTTGCCTAGTTCTTTCCAACATCAAAAAGAAGAAGAGATCAGACTTCAATAGCTGGTCTCTTTTTGTTTTCGTACTGAGTGGAGTGAACGCTCCACGAGAAAAGCAAAAGTTAGGCGTTTATAATCAATTCATCCTTCAAATTATCAATCTTTGATCAGGAGCAGAAAATGCAAATTGTCCTTGTTCATGTAAATGTCAAACCTGGATTCATAGAAGCTTTCAAGCAGGCTACCATTGAGAATGCCAGCCATAGTGTAAAGGAAGCAGGGATTGCGCGCTTCGACGTAATTCAGCAGTCAGAGGATCCAGCGAAATTCATCCTCGTCGAAGTCTACAAAACAGCAGAGGCTCCGGCCGCGCATAAAGAGACTATCCATTATGCACGCTGGCGTGATACCGTTGCGGAAATGATGGCTGAACCGAGACAGGGAATTAAATACACGAATATTTTTCCTGATGTAGATTAATAATGGGGTCAACGACTCCAGTCGTTGGAATTTTGGAGCCCGAATCAAAAGTCAGGCCCAACAGGGGTGCTTCGCACACCTGCTCTGGTACGGCTCACCTGCCTGATTTACTAGGCAAATCACGGGCAGTGCCAGGGAAGACTTTGGACGCCATTTGAACAAGGTAGAGGGATCATGTCTTCTTTTGAATTCACTACAGCCAACCGAATCATTTTTGGGGCTGGAAAATTAAATGAGTTGGGCAAACACATTGAGCGTAATACAAAGCGTCTGTTCTTGGTCAGCGGGCGCTCCTCAGATGCGATCCCGCGCCTGAGAGAAATCCTTTCGGTATTGGGCATCTCATTCACAGAATTTCAAGTTCATGGTGAACCGACAATCGAGGTGGTCCGCGCGGGGATAAAAGCTGCACAGAACTGCAACATGATCATGGGCTTAGGCGGAGGAAGCATACTAGATACAGGCAAAGCAATTGCAGCGCTAGTGACAAATCCTGGCGATGTTTTCGTTTATTTGGAGGTGATCGGCAAAGGAAAACCTTTGGTCAACGCGCCGCTTCCTTATATCGCAATCCCAACCACGGCGGGCACCGGGTCGGAAGTGACCCGTAATGCAGTGATCGAGTCGCCTGAGCAAAATGTGAAGGTAAGTCTACGCAGTCCATTGATGTTGCCATACATCGCCTTGGTTGACCCGGAATTGACCTATAACCTGCCGCCTGCGATCACGGCCAGTGCAGGGCTGGACGCGTTGACCCAATTGATCGAGCCATTTGTGTCGGTCAAGGCGAACCCGATGACCGATGCAATTTGCCGCGAAGGAATATATTATGCCGCGCGGTCTCTACGACGCGCGTTTGAGAACGGCGCAGATAAAAAGGCGCGTGAGGGAATGTCGCTCGCGAGTCTCTTTGGAGGCTTGGCTTTGGCGAACGCCGCGCTGGGGGCCGTCCATGGATTTGCAGGTCCGCTGGGCGGAATGTTGCACGCGCCACATGGAGCACTTTGTGCGCGCCTGCTGCCGCTCGTAATGGAAACAAATATTAGGGCTTTGGAAACACGTTACCCTAAACATCCCGCACTTGGACGCTATGGTGAGATTGCGAGAATCCTCACTGCCGAAAAAGAGGCAAGTGCGCAAGATGGTGTAAGGTGGACAACTGAACTGGTAAAGACTCTAGAAATCCCTGGGCTTTCTGCTTATGGGATGAACGAAAAGAATTTTTCTGAAGCAGTGGAAAAGACCATGAAGGCGAATAGTTTCAAAGGAAATCCAATTGCATTAGACAAGGAGGAGTTAATGCTTATTTTGGAAAAGGCGCTCTAGCCGCCTACGGATTCTCTTATGCGATTGGATTCGGCATAGTATTTGCTGCCTTTAACGCCGAGCGGATCATCAGGAATTCTGTGATGTTCTCGGTAGTGATCAACCCAACAAACTGACCGGCATGCACAACCGGAAGTGCCTTGGCACCAGTCTCCTGCAAACGCATGAGCGCTGCTTCAACCATTTCATGTGAGTCAACACTGGGCAGGTTGCGGCGCATTACATCAACGACTGGAACCCCTTGTCCGCGTTGAGAAAGGGCATTTATAAAGGTGCCGCGCTCCAGAATGCCAATCACACTTCCATTCGCATCCACTACCGGGAAATCATGCTGCGAACCAGCTAGGATTAGATCAACAACCTGAGATAAGGTATCCCGCGTCGAAAGCGTTTTGAAATCTGTAAGCATTGCACGCGTGACGGGGATGCCACTGAGGGAGTTTTTCATCTGAACCATACTAGCTTCCTGTGAGGCACCAATCCACACAAAGAAAGCAATGAAAAGCAGGAAGGGATTGTTGAACAGGCCGATAAAACCAAAAATGAATGCAAGTCCCTGTCCAACATTGGCCGCGACCTGTGTAGCCCGCACATACTCCATTCGCATGGCAAGCAATGCGCGGAGCACACGCCCCCCATCCATGGGAAAGGCAGGGATCAGGTTGAACAGCACCAGCGAGATGTTCACAGTCATCAGTCGGGCGAGGAAAGAGCCTGAAGTGAGGGTCAGATTCGTAATCGGAGCTGGGCTTCCGCTCAGATAAAGAATCGTAAAGAGAATTGCAGCAATAACAACATTGACTGCCGGTCCCATCAAGGCAACCCACAGTTCCTCGATTGGTTTGTCTGGCATGCGTTCCAGACGCGCGACGCCACCGATGGGATAAAGGGTAATGTCACGAGTCTTGATTCCATATTTGCGAGCAGTGAGGGCATGTCCATATTCATGCAGGACGACACATAGAAAGAGCGCAAGGATGAAAAGAATACCCTCTATTACCTTCGCCAACGTCCCATGTTCGAGCCAATAACTATAGCCAACCCAACCAATAAGAAGCAAGAAAGTTGCATGGACAAAAACATCAATACCAGCAAACGTCCCTAATTTCCATTGCCATCTCATAAATCAACTCCTTCTAAGTTAACCGCATTGTACATGGCATTTATTAGAAAAATGTTTACAGGTCTCTTCGAGAACGACGCAATTAAAAAACTGCCCATCTTTCGATGGGCAGTTTTGGTGACTCCCGCAAATTCTTATTTAATCACACCCAACTTCTTCCCCGCTTCGCCGATCACATCCATGGCGCGCTCGATCTCGCTCGGCTCATGCGCGGCAGTGACGGTTGCGCGCAGGCGGGCAAGTCCCTCGGGTACGGCCGGCGAAGCAACAGGCAACACAAACACATCATTGTGCTGGGCCTCGCGGGTCATGGCAAAAGCCACATCATCCTCTCCGCACAAAACAGGCACGATGGCAGTCTCAGTCAGCATAGTGTCAAATCCCATGCTCTTCAGCCCACCGATGAATTGTTTGGCATTTTGATTCAATCGTTCGATGCGCCAGGGTTCATCGAGAATGACTTTGAAGGCTTCGTTGGCTGCCGCAGCCTGCGCCGGAGGCAGCGCGGCAGAGAAGATATAGGCGCGGCTGGCATGACTCAAATAGGTAATGATATCCCTGTTCGCCGCCACGTATCCGCCTACCGAAGGAATGGTTTTGCTTAATGTACCCATCTTGATATCAATCGAGCCGTACATATCGAAATGTTCTTCAATACCGGTGCCGGTCTGGCCCAGCACACCCACAGAATGAGCCTCATCAATCATCAACCAGGCTTTATATTGCTGGCACAAGGCCACGATTTTTGGCAGATCAATGATATCGCCGTCCATGCTGAACACGGCATCCGCAACCACCATTTTGGCAGCATCCGCGGGCGCGTTCTTGAGCAAGCCTTCCAGGTGTTCCATGTCGTTGTGACGGAAGCGGCGAAACTCTGCCCCGGACATCAAACAACCATCCACAATGGAGGCATGGTTCAACTTATCTGAAAATACGTAATCGCCGCGTCCCATCAACGAGGAGATGACCGTCAGGTTGGTGACATATCCGGATGAGTACGTCACCGCGGCTTCGGCGTGTTTAAAATTCGCAATCGTCTCTTCCAGTTCCTTGTGAAGGGTCAACGTGCCGGCCAGCATCCGCACGCCGTTAGTGCCCGTGCCAAATTTATCTACAGCTTTCTTAGCGGCCTCATTGATGCGCGGGTGTCCCACCAGGCCGAGGTAGCTGTAAGAAGCATACATTCCCATTTCACGTCCATTCACACGCACTTTCATCCCCGGCAGAATCTCAGCCACAGGTATGTTGTAATAGTATAGATCGTTTGCTTTTGTCCTCGCCACCCGGTCCGTGAATGCCCTCACGCGACGGGTTAAGGAATCGTCTGTGTTATGAAAATCCATGCGGAGCCTCCGTAAAAGAATGAAGCAAGTTTACCAGAGACTTCTGAAGTTTTAAAACTTCAAAAATCCAGCTTTACTGGCTTCCCCACTCGGGCCGATTCCAGCAGAGCAATAATCACGCCTACATTTGCCCGGCTATCTTCAAATGAAATACGAGGCTCATGCCCGAGCAAAATGGCATCGGCCATATTTTCCACTTCACCGATGTATAACTCCTGCCCTTTGATCTTGATCGTTTCCGTCTTATCGTCATGCGTCAGATAGATTTTTTCATTTTCATAAGGCTGAAATGGTTTGGGAACATTCAATGTTCCTTCGTTTCCAATAATTTCCATGAACGCATGGAATGGGATGACGAAACTGCTGTCGAACTGCATCAGGATGTCATTCGCAAATCGCATCTGCCCAACGAATGTCTCATCGATCCCGGTCTTACCCGTGACCTGCCAGCCAAAGACCTCGAGCGGATTCTCCCCGAGTACGCTGCGCGCGTAGCTGATGGGGTAACATCCGATATCCCAAATACTTCCGCCTCCCATCGCGGGATCGAGACGAACATCTCTGTCGCGTGAGAGGAGAAAGCTGAACGAACCGCGGATCAGTTTCAAGGTCCCGAGTGAACCGCTTTTCACGATTTCCTGCACCTTGAGAGTCTGTGGATGATGACGATACATGAAAGCTTCCATCACGACGCGGCCATGTTTGCGCGCCGCGGCTTGCATTGCATCCACTTCATCCACAGTGAGCGCCAGAGGTTTTTCACACAGTACATGCTTGCCCGCTTCGACAGCTTTAATGGTCCATTCGGCATGCAGATGATTCGGCAATGGATTGTAGATCACGTCAATTTCAGGGTCAGCCAGTAAAGTCTCATACGATCCATGAGCACGTGGAATCTTTTTCTCACGCGCATATTTCTCGGCAGACTCTTGTGTGCGCGAAGCAACCGCCAGAAGATGATTCCGTTTCGAAGCCCGTAACGGTGGAATGAGCGCATTATTGATATGCGCCGTGGAAAGCAATCCCCAATTGAGAACTTTGTTTGCCATGGTTGTGTCCTTTTCAAAAAAAATGAGCCCCGCAAGTATATGACTCTTGCAGGGCTATTTTATCGTAGAGTATCTATTGTTGTCTTAACGCAGGCATGGGAATTGGGATGTTATAGAAACTAGCCGCGCCGCCCATTCCATTTTCACATGTGTTCGGAGGTTGGGTAGTGACTGTCCGCGTCCCTTCGACCTCAGCTGCCCAGAACATGAACCCGAGCATGCCAGTGGTTGTCCCGGTTCCCTGAGGTGCGACCGTTTGAACATAGGGTCCAGTGCTCTTCTGTAAAGAGGTGTTAAAGTTCACACATTCAGGGAGCGTGGTCCTGTATTGCAGCCAAAGGCTGCCCGTCAGCTTGGCTGGCGCCAGTGGTACTGTTTGCAGGTAACCGGTGATATGTTCATTCCAACGTCCGGTGACCGTCGCGGGATCCGTATCTGGCCTGGCAGCCACCATAGCATTGGCATAGTCTAGGACCGGATTGGACGGACTGAGCCAATCTGCGCTGGCCTTTTGATTAAGCGGTACTAACCAGCGATTGCCAGCACCTAGATCGATGGTCAGACGTGCTGAATGGGTAGTGCCCGTGGCATCATAAGGGTTTTGCGAGCGATATGCTGTGATAAACGCCTGCAACCCCGTCAGGTTTGGACTGTTATTCTCTTCGTAATCAATTTCGATGCCTACACCCAAATTTCGCGCAACCTCTGCAGCATTCAGGCCGAATTGGGTTGCGTTTGTTGCCAGGGCAGTATTCCAGTCATTCACAAACGTAATTCCGCCGATGGAGAGGATGACTCGGATGCCTTTACTTTTGAAATAATTTACGATGTCGGGAGTCATGCCTCTGGGCACGCCGTTGACCGTCCCGGCGTCATTCGTCTTGTTAAGTAGTTTCAACGGATTGACGAAACTCAAAACCACCACATTAACAGAGGGACGACCAGAACCATCCCCACGATCAATCAGCCAATGATTCATCGAATCGAATTCGCTGATAGTACGCACTGTTGCCCAAAGACAGGCGTCGTTCCCGCAATGCCATGCACCATAGACTTGAATGGGCGTGGGCGGGCCAGGCGTTGGTGTTGGAGGTGGCGGGGTGGGCTTTGCCGCACTAACTGAAGTCGATGCGCCAAAAGCCACCATCACAAGCACGATCAGAGCAAATAACGATACGAACTTATTAAACATGGAGGGCCTCCTTCACATAAGAATAAAATTTGCTTCCAGAATCATTATTGCACTTCTCCCCCATCCGAGTCAACAAAGTTTTTCTTGTTACATAAATTTTCATGGCGAGGTTATGTATTCTCATAACCGCAAAGGAAGGCTCAAGCAACTTATGAACAGAATTTACAACCCCGTTTCTCTGCCTCGACGATCGCCCGGTCGCTGGACCAAAAGAAGTTTTCCTCTCCGATGGCTTGTACCAAGCCCCCACGCTCCATCATATTGCGCGCGTTATCATGGACTCCTGCAAACATCAGTGTGCCACCTTGCTGATGTAAGCGTTCCTGCAAGCGATGAATCACTTCAAGGCCAGCTGTATCGATCAAAGGCACGCCACGCATGGAAAAGATCAATGCATGGGTATCTGCTAAATTCGCAAATGCCTCATTAAATTGACCTGTCGCTCCGAAGAAAAGTGGACCCGTCAGAAATGCGACACGCACATGTTGACATTTCCCTTCCGTTTCGATCCCGCGTTGACGAAGTTTTTCAGCGTCTACTTCCTGCACGTCAATATCAATGCTGGCAATCTTGTTCAGGAAGACAGCACCCGCAAGGAATGAACCAATCAAAATCGCCTGCGTTAGGTCAAGAACGATTGTGGCGAGCATCGTAATGGTGAAAGCGATCATATCCGTTTTGAAACGTTTGCCGAAAATGAACTTGATCGCGTCCCATTCATTCATGCGGACGGCAGTGACCATCAGGACGCCAGCCAGTCCAGCGAGTGGGATTCGCTCCATAAATCGCGTGAACAAAAACATGGAAAGCAATATTCCCACTGCATGGACAATACTGACCAAACGGGTCTGACCGCCGGATTTGATCCCCACGCTGGAACGCGCAATCGCCGCCGTCGCAGGGACTCCGCCAAAGAAAGGGATGAGCAGGTTGCCCACACCCTGCGCAATCAGTTCCTGATTCGCTTGCAGACGAATGCCTGTCATGTTGGAACCGACCGCGCCGCATAACAAGGATTCCACGGCACCGAGCGCGGTGATCGTCAATGCAGGCGCAATAAAGTCGCCGAGATTCGACCAGGGGATATTTGCGAGACTGAGGCGATCCTGGAGGAGAAGAGTTTGAGGGATGGATCCAATGATCGGGATCGGCCATCTCAAGATCCAGTTGAGAAGCGTAGCAAGGATGATGCCAAGAAGGGAGGCCGGAAAGCGCGCGTTCCATCTGGATGGCCAAAACAGCATTGTGCCAATCACAACGAGTCCAAGAAGGATCGTGCGGTAATCGGGAATGAATCCGCCTTGGAAATATCCCAATAATTTACCAGCGGCGGTCTCTGTGCCGGGCGTCTGGATGCCAAGAAAATTATCAATTTGACCGATGAAAATAATAAGGGCAATGCCCGAGGTGAAGCCGCTGATGACCGGCGCGGGGATAAAGGCGATGAACCGCCCGAGGCGCATGAGACCAATGACCAACAGGAGCATGCCCGAGAGCAGACCTGCGACCCAAATGCCTTCCAGGCCATATCGGCTGACAAGCACAATTAGAACCGCCGACATCGCACCGGTGGGTCCACTAATTTGAAAAGGAGCGCCCGTGAGCAGACCCATGATGACGCCGGCGAGAATCGCAGTGACCAACCCCGCCGCTGCAGACGCGCCCGAGGCGACCCCGAATGCCAGGGCAAGCGGAAGAGCTACCGCCGCGACCGTGAGACCCGCAAGCAGATCCTGCTGGAATTTGGCAAGTGAATATCCGGTGAACTCGTCTCGATAGAGACGAGCGAGACTTCGACGTGGCATAAATTGTTCTCCGAAATAAATATAGATTTACAAAGGCTCATGCCGAGTCAATCGCTCGGCACACATGCTCCCCCAAGACGTCCTTTGTTTGAATGGGCGCTATTTTATCACATGGAATCTTTCAAAGCCGCTTACGTGCTCACAAAAACTGCGTATCCTGTGAACTCCACCGGCGCGAGGAGATTGGGATAAAGAACACTCGTAAAATGATTTACTGCATCCGAGTTGGAATGGATCTCGCGCGCCTTTTCATCACGAAAGATAAAATAATGAAGAAAATGCGTGAGATTCTCTTTCTCTTGCAAAGAAGTATATAGAATTGTGTCAGGTTCGTTCGCGCGGACATAATCTACAAATTCTTGAATAGTCTGCTTGCAAACCTCTAGCGCATCTTTTTGTACCTCAAACCTGGCGGTCATGTAAATTGGCATTTTCTTACCTTCAGCTTTCGGACGGTGACAAATTTATCGATATTAACCAACTAATTTCTTCAGCTGATCCTCTCCAATGATCTTCACGCCCAATTCCTGGGCTTTCTCGTATTTCGAGCCAGGGGCTTCGCCGAGGACAAGATAACTTGTTTTCTTGCTGACGCTATCCGTCACTTTGCCGCCGTTGGATTCGATGAATTCCTTTGCATCATCGCGGGAGAGCGTGGGAAGCGTACCGGTGATCACAAATGTTAATCCTGCAAACGTGTCCGATGCTCGGCCTTTCGCGGTTGCTCCTTCGCCAGCCTGAGGCCACACCCCTGCCGCTCTTAACTTCTTCAATACCTGCCTGTTATAAGGAAGTGCGAACCAATCTGCAACCGACTCCGCTACGCTTGGTCCAATGCCATCAATCTGTTGAATAGTATCCCCGTTAGCTTTAGCGAGGGCATCCAAATCAGTGAAGTGTCGTGCAAGGTCATTCGCGCTCACATCCCCCACCCCACGAATCCCAAGTGCAGTGATCAGGCGTCCCAGCAAGCGAGACTTCGATGCGTTAATGGATGCCAACAAATTATCTGCGATTTTGCCGGGCGGTTCCTTTTCCGTCTTCCGTTCCTTCTTTGTAACCGCTTCGAGAATATCGGCGCGTTTCAATGAATAGATATCGGCGACATCTTTTACTTTCCCCGTCTCGATCAATTTTTCGACAATACGAGTACCGAGTCCCACAATATCCATCCCACCGCGCGAAACAAAATGTTCCACATTGCGAATGAGCTGAGCGGGACATGCTGTATTGACGCAATACCAGGCAACTTCGCCCTCAACGCGTTCAATGGGTTGACCGCATGCCGGGCAGGTTGTAGGCGGCTTATATTTCTTCTCTTTACGCGTGCGGGCATGGACTACGGGGCCGATAATATACGGGATCACCTCTCCAGCGCGTTTCACGAGCACGCGATCGCCGATGCGAATATCTTTTTCAGCGATGAAGTCAAAGTTATGCAATGTAGCGCGTTCGACAACAACGCCGCCAATCTCAACGGGTTCCAAAACAGCATTGGGAATCAAGACACCTGTCCGCCCAACAGTCACACGAATATNCAGTAATTTTGTTGTCACTTCACGNGCAGGGAATTTGAACGCAATCGCACCGCGCGGGTCCTTGCCGACAAAGCCCAAATCCTTTGCGAGATTTAAGTCATCAATTTTGATGACCATGCCATCGGCTTCGTATTCCAATTCATCGCGTTTTTTATCCCAGGATTGGGTATAGGCAATGGCATCTTCGAAATCATCAAACCGCTTCGCAATATCCGTAATCGGAAAACCCAACGCTTTCAAATATTCCAGCAATTCCCATTGGGAGGTTGGGACTTTCCCGCCTTCCGAATGGACGATCTGATAGACAAGCAAGGTCAGTGGACGTGAAGCAGTCAACGCGGGATCGAGCACGCGCAGCGACCCCGCGGCCCCATTCCGTGGATTCATAAATGTTTTCTTACCCTCCTCCTGAAGTTTGCGATTCAGAATTTCAAATTCTTTGATCGGTATGAAGGCCTCCCCGCGGACGACTAGAACTTTTGGAGGCTTGGGTCCCTTTTCATCAACAGGGATTCGCAAGGGAATTGTTTTTACGGTTCGCAAATTCGCGGTAATGTCCTCGCCGATTTCCCCATTGCCGCGCGTGGCACCCTGCACAAAGAGGCCGTCATGGTAATGCAAAACAACCGACAAACCATCGATCTTCGGCTCGACCACGAACTTTGCTTTTTCAACACGATCATCCACTCGCTTGACGCGCTCGAACCAGCCGCGCGCGTCGTTTGCGCCGAAGGCGTTTGCAAGCGAGAGAATCGGCGCAGGGTGAGTGACCTTGGTGAAACGGTCAGCGGGTTTGGCTCCGGCGCGGAGCGTGGGCGAGTCAGAAGTCACCCAGTCGGGATGTTCAGCTTCGATCCGTTTGAGTTCATTCAGCAATTTGTCAAATTCCAGATCGCTGATGACCGGTGCATCCAACACATGATACCGATAATTATGGAAGTGGATTTGCTGTTTAAGTTCTTCGTAACGGGATTTTGTGTTCATGATTTAATTATAGCCGAATCAGGGCAGGCTCTTATTTTAATAAATGTAAAAGGAAGCCGAATGCGTATCTTAATTAGTGAATTTACGTGTCCTCTCTCCTTTACTTTTAGGGGTAACTTTGTATAATACAAATATTAGGAGAGGTTATTTGAGTAAAGAGGATTTTAGCAAATAGTTTTCTTTTTTCAGCCTTTAGAGTCGCTTGCTCATATACGGTAGAGAAATCTGAAAAGTTAGAATTTGTCCCATATAAGGTCTGCACAGGAGATCTTCCAGTGCAATTTCAAGATTCACCCTATATACCTCCTCTCATCATAGCATCCATAATTGCTATTTCCGTAGCGGTCTACGTCTGGCAACGGCGCGCGACCGCAAGCGGAGCAAGAGCACTTATGCTGTTGGCCCTCGCATGCGCTGAATGGTCGTTGGGATACGCGCTTGAGATCGCAGGCGCCAACCTGCCGACCAAGGTATTCTGGGGCAAAAGTCAATATATTGGCATTGTCACGATTCCGCTTTTGTGGGTGATTTTCGCCTATTCTCATTCAACGCACGGCACCCGCATGACGCGCCGCAATGTGGCGTTGTTATCCATCGTGCCGTTTATTACACTTATCCTTGCCTTTACAACTGAAGTACATGGTTTGATCTGGAAAAGTTTCCGAATTCAGACCGTGGGCACATTTTCGGCGCTCGAGATCACTCACGGATCATGGTTTTGGGTCTACTGGGTCTATGCCTACATTCTCCTTGTCGTAGGGACGATCTTTATTCTTCGGTCATTCAATCGGATGAAAGGCCTGTTTCGCAGGCAGAACTTTGTTCTGCTGATTGCTGTGCTAACACCCTGGCTTGGAAATGTGCTTTACGTATCGGGTCTATCTCCCATTCCGAATTTGGACATCACTCCGTTTGCTTTTACGATCAGTGTGGTCGTATTCGCCTTAGGCATATTTAGATGGAAATTGGTTAATCTTGCGCCTGTGGCGCGTGACCTTGTGGTTGAGAAAATGCCGGATGGAATGATCGTGCTGGATGCACAGGGAAACATCGTGGATATCAACCCTGCCTTGCAAAAGGCGCTTGGTGTATCGGCTTCGCAGGTGATTGGTCAAAGAGCGAAAGACTTGTTTAAGGCCTGGCCTTCGTTGGTTGAGCGATATGAAAATCTGCTGGAGGCGCAAGATGAAGTCGTTTTTGGTGAGAGTGAATCTCGAATATGGTATGAGCTGCGTATGTCACCCTTGGTCGACAGCCGTGAGCGCTTGCTTGGACGCGTAGTAACCGTCCGTAATATCACTGAAAAAAAGCAAACAGAGGAGGCGCTGCGTCTGAGCGAGGAAAAGTACCGTAACATCTACGAAAACGTGGCGGACGTGATCTACGAGACGGACAATCAAGGCCATCTCACATCCATCAGCCCCTCCATCGAAAAACAGGGAGGCTACCGTCCGGAGGAGTTGATCGGACGGGACGTAACAGAATTTTTTGTCTTCCCAGAGCAGTATGCCGCCCTGGATGCGCTTATGATCGCAAATGGCTCGGTCAACGACTTTGAAGCGCTCCTCCGGAAGAAGGATGGGAACGCTTTATTCGCTTCCATTACGGCGCACATACTCTTTGATGCAAATGGACAGGCGGTAGCCACGGAAGGCGTGCTGCGCGATATCACTGAACGAAAACAGGCGGAGGAACGCATCAAGCAGATGAACGCCGAACTGGAGCGCCGCGTCAGCGAACGTACGAGCCAGCTTCAGGAAAGTAATACTTATCTCACCAGTTTGATCGAAACCTCTATTGCCCTGAATGAGAGCCTGGACTTGAATGAAGTCCTTGATCGTATTCTTGTTCAGGCGCATAAATTGATTCCCGCACGCGCATTAAACGTCATGTTCGTGGAGGGAGAGCATGCCCGTATCGTCCGCCGCATCGGTTACAAGGGACTTGAGGAGGTCGAGCAAAATTTGTTGAATTTCCGCTTCCCACTCTCCTGGCAGACATTCCAGCGAATGCGCGCCACCGGCCAAAGCATTCATATTTCCGATACCGCCCTGGAACCTGGGTGGCAAGCTATTCAGGGTTCGGAATGGGTACGTTCCTCTATCGGGGTCCCTTTGGTTATCAGCGATGAGACCATTGGCTTCCTGAACGCCAGCCACAGCGAACCAAATTTCTTTGACCAAAAGCATCTTCTCATTTTGGAGTCTCTGGCTCTTCACGCGGCGATTGCCATCAAGAATGCGCGCCTGCTCGACGAACTGAAAAAGGCCCTGGAAAAGGAACAACGGATGCGAGATCAACTCGTCCACGCAGATAAACTGGCTGCGCTGGGGAAAATGGTGTCGGTCATCGCGCATGAGATCAATAATCCCATCCAGACCGTCAAGAACACTTTTTACCTGTTGGAGGATCAAATCATACCGGGTAGTCCGGCCGTAGAGTACCTGAAGATGGCTTCCGCCGAGGCCAATCGCATTGCTGACCTGGTAGCACAATTGCGTGGAACTTATGCCTCCGGATCTAAAGCGACTGTGCGTGTAAATGTGACCGCACTGCTTGTAGAAGTGCATGATCTCCTGGCTCCCCAGTTGAAAACAAGACAGGTGGAATGGTGCCAGGCGGATGCGCTCCAGCCATATACAGTTCCTGCCATTCGCAACAATCTAAAGCAGGTTTTCATTAACCTATGCCTGAACGCCATGGAAGCGATGGAAGTGGATCATGGGGGCAAGCTCACCGTAGGTCTGCGCGCCAGCCAGGATGGTGGACGCTTGGGCGTGGATTTCCATAATACGGGCCCGCTGATCACCGGGGAAGCTCTGCCCCTTATTTTCGATCCATTCTTTACCACGAAGAGAAACGGCACCGGCCTGGGATTGTCTGTCAGTTACGATATCATCCGACAACACCAAGGGGAGATCCTCGTGGAAAGCACCCCCGAAAAGGGTGTGACGTTCACGGTTTGGTTGCCGCTTGTACGGGGCGAGGAAGACGGAGGGGTGCCATGACGCCGCAAAATACCATCCTGATCGTGGACGATGAAGATCGTTTGCGGCTGAGCCTGTCGCTTATTTTGCAGAAGGAGAATTACCGCGTGGAAACTGCAGCCAATGCGGAAGAAGCGCTGGCTTGCCTGCGGTTACATGAATATGATCTCATGTTCCTGGATTTGAACCTGCCGGGGATGAGCGGAATTGATTTACTTATTGAAGTACACAGGCAAGTTCCCCACATGTCCGTTCTTATCCTAACCGCGCATGCGGCCTTGGAATCGGCCATTCAGGCGGTTCGCCTGGGAGCGCGCGATTATCTGATCAAGCCTGTCGAGCCTGTATTGATTCTCACCCGTGTCGCGGAGATTTTAGCTGAAAGTGAACAACCCGCTCGTAAAAAGGAAATCGTCGGCCAGATTCAAGCCCTCCTGGGTGAGTTACAGAAAATGGAAGGCGAAGATACGACTCCGACCAGCGCGCTGGCCACCCTGCCACCTGCCAACGCCGCTCGTTTTCTGAAAAAGGGGAGTTTCGATCTCGATTTGCATGCGCGCCATGCCATGTTGAATGACAAGTATATTCCGGTGACGGGAATTTATTTTGATTACCTGAGCACCTTGCTTCGCCACGCTCCAAAAGCGGTCGCATACAAAACCCTCGTGAAAGAGTCCCAGGGATATGATGTGGCGATCGCAGAGGCCAGAGATCTGGCTCGTTGGAGAATCCACGAATTACGCAAGATTATCGAAGCAGACCCCGAGCGGCCCCAACATATCCTGACGGTGCGAGGCACAGGCTATCGTCTGGCGATTTGAACTGGCGCTTGTCTCACGCATAACATGCGTAACCTAACTGTTGATCTGGTTTTGTAGATTGAACTTTAAATATGAGGTAAGGTAATTACGTAGCACTCTGTAAATGATTGACGTTTCCACAAAGTTCCTCGAAAACCCTCATGCTTTCGGGGAACTTTGTCGTTAGATTGATAATATCAATACCTTCGCCGAATTACGCGGGTGTTAGCCAAATCCCTATCTATGGGGGTGTAAGCGCGATTTCAAATTTGGCGAAGGTATTGGACATGATCTTGTAATTTAACGCGAATTCGGATGACGAGGGAATACCGCTGTGAGCGCATTGAATATCCTGCTAGTTGACGATGACCAAAACCTTGTGACAACCCTTTCCCACGGGCTCAGCAAATCCCTGGGAAAAGCGATTTCACCTACTGTTTGTTTCAGTAGTTCCGAGGCGCTTTCGATGCTGGCAACACAAAGATTCGATGTGGTGATCAGCGACCTGAATATGCCGGGAGTGTCAGGGCTTGAGTTTCTGAATAAGATCAGGCAGAATCATCGTGAAATAATCCTTGTTCTGATCACCGCTTATGGGACGGATACACTTGAAGAGGAAGTGCATCGGCTTGGAATCGGTTATATTGCCAAGCCCTTCGAACCATCGCACCTTGTGCGAATCATCCAGGGCTTGATCCGGGGTGCAGAGACCGAAAAGACAAGGAGTGGAATAGAAAACGCGCCGCGTATCTTGATCCCGAATTCAGAGGGTAATTCCGATCCGGGCCGTGTTATGGGCAAGCTGTTTACAGACCCAGAGGTTCCAAATTAATGAAGCTGCTTATCTACGGTAGAGAATTATTAAAGAGCGAACTGTCGATTGCGAAACCCCTCTTTCATTATGGGGAACAACTTTACATCATACCTACCTCAGGAGGGCCACATGAATAATTATGAGACATCTATCAAAGACCCTTCCGGTCAGCATGTCGCGTTATCCTATGACCGTCCCAATGGACGGCCCATTGCCAAAATCTTTGTTGTCTGTGATCAAGAAGACACTGCGCCCGTTTGGGGCTATATCCTTCGTCAACGGGGATTGATTGTCATTCTCGAAACATCTCTTGTAAAAGCAATTGACCGCTGGTCTACAGAAATGCCCGATTTAGTTGTCCTGGATCTGGATGTGGACCATGAAGAACGCATGGAGCTTTACCAGAAATTCCGAGCGGTGAGTGTGGCTCCCATTCTTCTTTTTCTACCCATCTATCATGAAACAGAAGTCCTGGAAGCATATGCTGCTGGCGTTGATGATGTTGTCATTAAGCCTGTAAGCCCAGCCGTTTTCCTGGCAAAGATCCTGGCCTGGATGCGACGCAGTTGGACAGTGCCAATTGATAACCTAAGCCTTGTCAAGGCAGGAAGAAATCGGCTCGATCCGACCCGGCGCTGCCTAATCAATCCGGATAGTAGGGAAATCAGATTGACCAACCTCGAATTTCGCTTATTACATCTGCTGATGAGTCGTCCTGGCTTTGTTTTTAGTCTGGAGGAAATCATCGAATCGATCTGGGGCGGATATGGAAACGGTGATCAGGTTTTGCTCAAGAATGTGGTCTATCGTTTGCGCAAGAAGATCGAAGAAGATCCAAGCTATCCTCTTTTCTTACAGACCGGGCAAGGAGGCTATTCTTTTCAGGGCTAAGGAAGAAGGGTTCTGAATCATTGCAGTTGTGTCCTATGTAACATATTGCGACCAATTGTGACCGATCTTATGACCGGATTACAACCCTACCTATGCTACTATATAGATGTTCCTAGACAAATAATAGTCATTGAAGTTAGGCGGCAACAACCCAGGACACCCTGAATTGGTCGCTTGTGGCGCTGGTTTCGACACCTGTACTTCGATTTGCTTGGCAAATCGTGCAGGTGTAAGTGTACGGTCGAGAAGAACGTCGACCTATTCAACCGCCGAGCACTACGGGGATCTTGGCGAGCCCATAGCGAAACCGGCCTGCACAGTTTCTGTGCAGTTTGCTTTTTAAGTGTCTGCCCTCAGGTCAACTTTTTCTTCTGGTATCTTTTTTTATTGTTCTTTCTGAGGAGACACCATCAAAGCGCTCTTTGCAATATATGGTCGGGTTTTAGAGATACCTGAAGGCAATGGTCAGCTTCCAGATATTTTTGCATTGCCTGTTTACTGCTTGTGTTCCAAGAATCGATTCGATCTTTCGCGGTTTCGATAGGACTGATCAAGGCATCAGTTCTATTTTTTTGTTACTTGAGCAATCAACAGAAGAGAAGAAAGGAGGTGAGTGCGGACTTGCTAAGTAAAGTGCTCAATTCAGCCTGCTGAATTCGGTGCAAATCCACTTTACTTATTATCCGCCAGAGCATCCGATTCGGAGACATTCATTAACATCAAAAATAATTCACATCATTAAGAGGAGACAATGTGATAAGTAAGAAATTTGCAATTTTTTATGTAAGGTTTCTATTACATTCGAAACAAGGAGGATACTATGCATAAATTTACTAGAATTACATTTAAGTTATTAGACCTGTTCATGATCTTTATGATGGTGTTCGGGTCACCTATGTCAGCGCTGGCAGCGCCATCCGCGCAGGATGCCGCACCAACAGCGACCGACTCTCCAACTGCGGCGCCAACGGATACGCCAGTGTCGACCGACACATCGGCGCCACCGACGGATACACCAGTAGCAACAGACACCTCCATGCCCCCAACGGATACACCAGTACCAACGGACACACCAACCGCCGAATCAACCGTTCCGCCAACCAATCCGCCTACCCCGAGTGGTCCGCCAACGATAGTGAGTGATAAGGCTGACTATGCACCAGGCGAACTAGTCACGCTCACTGGCGCAAACTGGACTGGCGATACTACGGTCACCATCACAGTTGTTGATGCTGTGCCAACTGTCTACCATGATACAGATCAGGTCCAGGTCCAGGCCGATGGCACGATTAGTGACAGTTTCAATCTGCCAACTACCTTCGTTGATCAGTATTTTGTGACTGCAAGGGGGGCCCAGACTGGCCGGATTGCGACCACAACCTTCACTGACCTTTCAATTGGCACATATGATCAATGCTCCAATGATACTGGCACCGGATATACAACGGGTGATACTGGCTGCCGTTGGATCAACGGCAATCTGCAGAGCAGTAACTCAATCTATGTTGAAGGTGATGCCACCGTCCAGCGCCTATGGCTGACTGGCTTCACGCCGGGCACTCATTCTGTCACGTTTGATTATGGAACGACAAAAGGCGGCAAACACGCTTATGACTTCCTGACCACTTGGAACTGGTCGGAGACCTGGATCACGGTTGCCGACCGCTGTCAAGACATCAGCGGTTGCACGTCCGCCAGCGAAACGGCTGTGCAAATACCCAATGATCCTAACGTTTCTGACACGTTCGAGCCGAATACAGCGGGTGCCCGCCAGTTTGTGATGCGTGGTGGTATGCTAACTAGTGCATCTTTCGCCACTCCAATCCCGTTTACGGGTTCGTATGCTGGCGACAGTGATACACGCATCACTATCAATTTTACGGTCCCAAGTACTGGTGCTATGTGCGCCACAGACAATAAGGGGGTGACCACTTGTGATGTCGCCCTTTGGTTTGGCGCACACGTGTCGGCTCAAGCCAACTGGGGATTAGGTCTAGGTGCTGGCAGTATTTCCGGCTCGCCTTACCATGTGGCATTGGCCCTCGTGGATAACTCCGGTGGCGTTGGATCGCGTGATAATCAGATGCAAGCGAGCGCGGTGACTGTTATTCCCAATGGCACAATCGTCATTGTCAAAGATGCTGTTCCAAATGATGCGCAGGATTTCAACTTCAATCTGAACAACAACAGCACTATCAGCCAGAATTTTTCGTTAGACGACGATTCTGATGCGACGTTGTCAAATAGCCAGACGTTCAGTGTGCCTCCCGGTGCATGGACAGCTACCGAACTTAGCCTACCAGCAGGTTGGACGTTAACCAATCTGGTCTGTACAGACCCAACGAATAATACTACCGTCAACTTGGCTACAGCGACATCAACAATCAATCTGGCGTCAAATGAAACGGTTACATGCACTTACACCGATACTTTCCAAAAGGCCAACACCAGCACTGCAACAACCATCCACGATACTGCTGACAATGCTGTGACTTCCGTAGCGCTGGGCACAACTGTCCACGACAGTGCAACGGTGAGTGGAACTGGATTTGGTACGCCCACCGGCAGTGTCACCTTTACCTTCTATACCACCAACGATCAATGCACCGGCACATCGGTTGGAGCAGGTACAGTAACACTGGATGCCTCTGGTGTGGCTCATCCCTCCACCAATCAGGGTCCATTGACTGCGGGCTCCTATTCCTTCCAGGCG
>Ga0065705_10104166_pt1 | contig 57159 bp, 75 predicted proteins | sample SwibulcommuniRL2_FD_59092 | JGI IMG/M metagenome (GOLD analysis project Ga0065705, IMG submission 59092) | Bulk soil microbial communities from switchgrass field near Rose Lake, East Lansing, Michigan, USA - RL2 Bulk Soil v2 (version 2) | ecosystem: Environmental > Terrestrial > Soil >...
GTAACGCTAGCAAGGCTTTGCAGTGCATGTTTCCCTATTTTTTGGTAGAGTTGGTGGATCCAGAAAGTACAGGTTCACGGAGGTGGATGCGTGGCGCGAAGGTTGGAGGGTCTTCCCTTCGAGCGGTTGTACTTGATCAAGGCCGACAATCAGTGGCCGGTCTACGCCTGCGAGAGCGCGTCACAGGCGATCGTTCAGGTGAAGACCCTCAAGAACCAGTCGGATGATCCCCACAACATCAAGGTCCGGGTGTGGCTCCTGACCCCGCTCGGAGCACAGATCACCGTGGAGGAGCTGGAGCTTCAGCAGAAGGTGATCCAGGAGACCCTGGTACCGGCCGGGTTGGCGGTTAAGGAGTAAGGAATGACCCACGAAAGGGCGCGAAGGTTGGAGGGTTGTCCCGAAGCGGTATGGGTGCCTTCGCCAGGGTGGGTGGTGCCCTGCGGGGAACCACCAGTTCCAGGAGAGCACCACTGTCCGCGCCACAGACCGAAGATGATGGAGAGGACCTATGACAAACGAGGAGAGGTTCAGGTACTTCCTGATCAGGGCCGAACAGGTCCAGCTCAGGATCGAGAAGATGGAGGAAGAGGTCCTGGCCCGCTACCAGGCGGACCCGACCCGCAACCAGGGCCAGGGGCCGTGGGCTGAGGCCAGCAAGGAACTGGACAAGGACCAGGGCTACCGGGGAATGGTGAACCGACGCACCGCGTACCAGGAGCAGGCGCACATGTACGGCCTGGGAGCGATCCTGGACGCGCTACAGGCGGGGAACAGCATCCGCCCCCAGGACTGCTAACCTTCCCCACGTCGCACGCTTCGGAGGAACACCGAGGCGTCCCGGGGGGCCTGTACGACACCGTGCGGCCGGTTTGGGGTAGAACCCCTGGCCCTCCACCAAGACCAGCCCCCTGACCTGGATTGAAGCCGGGTCAGGGGGCTTTTTGGCGTCCTTGACCTTGTGTACCGGGGAGGGGTAGGGTGCTCATACGAGGAGGTGAAGATGCTTGAAATCGAGTTCATCTACGACTGCGGGTGGCGGGTCATCTACGGACCATCGGTAGAGGACCGGGCCCTACCCCTGAAGGACCTGATCAAGATCCACGAACGCGAAGCAGACTTCAAGCATGTCCTGAAATGCACCACATGTATGGAGGGGTTCAGTGTCCCAGGGCGAAGAAGACCGACAGCCACCGGACCCTTGGATGAGTTGGCGCACCCGCCTGGTCGGGTGGCTGTTCAAGAACAAGACACGGTCCCTGAGGGCGGGAGTCAACCCGATAACCCACAAGATCATCGCGGCCTACCTGACCGGGGACCAGGAGCTGATCTTCCTGATCACTATGTCTGAAACTGAAGCCAGGGCCTGGATCAGGGAGATCGAGGCCGCCCTCAAGGTAAGGGAGATGATGTGAGCTACTTCTACATAGGAAACCACCGAGCACCTCGCGAACACTGGGATCCCCTGCACCGGCTCAACCTTCAGCTTCAGTACTGGTTCTTGGGCTTCCAGGGGTTGCTGGCCTGGGTGAGCGCCCCCTGGAAGAGGGTGGCCAAGTGAGCGAGATGGCCGCCTGGGAGTGCCAATTGTGGGCTGAGATCGAGGCCCTACCCATTGAACAGCGGGTCATCGTCTACGCCGAGGCGATCATGTACATCACCCGGGAGCTGCTGTCCAAGCTGGGTGACCGGCGCCGGGAGCTGATCCTTCAGATGCTGGACCAGCCGGACATGGACGCGATGAAGGTTGCCGAGCTTATCGGCAGCCGACGTAAGACGGTTCAGCGGCTGGCTGATGAGGGTCGGCAACGGCTTCGGAGTAAGGGGTAGACGGAACACCCTACCCCCGGTACATTCAGAGTTGCTTGTCTGCACGGATCGATCAACCTTCCCGGGGCCGGCGTGCTGTCGCACCACCAAGACCGCGCCGGTTCTGGGGAGTCCACAATGGAGGAATAATGGAACTGAACATCCCTGACCATCTGCCCAAGCTGGCCGTTGGCTCACACGACCGTGGCAGTGGCATGGCGTGCATCATGAACGCCATCTCCTACCTCAACGGTGACATCGAGATCAGCGACGCCCCCGACTGCACTTTCCCGCTGCTGGCCGATGCCGCGATCGGGCTCAACGACACCCTGTGCAACCACCGCAAAGGCGACCCGGTCATGTGCCAGGAGTGCTCGCACCAGATGTGGCTGCTCGGGGCCCGGATCATCGGGACTGCTGAAGCAGTCGTCGGGTGGTCGGATCACCACCTGAACGTTCTGCACGTGCGTCTGGCCGCCTGGTGCGCCGAACAGGTCCTGGACCTGGTGCCATACCCGCACCGGGAGATCTGCTGGACGGCGATAGTTGCTGCCCGGACGTGGGCCGACAGACCGAACCTGGGTAATGCCACGGCTGCTAATGCTGCCGCCAAGGCTACCCTTTCCGCGATCAAGGCCCTTGAGGTTGACTATCCCGGGGCCTCCGCCTGGGCCGCGAATGTCGCCGACTCGGCAGCCCGAGCCGCTGCTGAAGCTCGTACCGGTCATGCTGGTCACCACACGGCCGATGCTGTGTCCACGGCCAGGCAGGCCATCGCTGCCAACGAACTGAAGCTGGAACTGTTCCACGGTCTGATCGATGAGTTCGAACGACTCACCGGCACCCGTAGTCCCGGCCTTCCTGAAGGTGCCTACGAGCAGGTGGCCCGCGAAGCGGCCCTGACCAAGTAACAGATGGAGGAATCATGGAACTGAACATCGCAGGGGAGACGTTTGGCGAAGTCCCCCGCCCCAAGATGCTGGCCTGGCACGGTGACCCGGATCTGAAGGCCGAGGCCCTGATGCGGATGAAGACCCACCAGGTCCAGGACGAGATCACCCAGGGCACGTACTTCACTGAAACAAATGTCAAGATCGGACCTGGCTTCGGATCCGGCTTCAAGGGTTGCTTCCACGGCTGCCTGACCAGCGAGAAGTACATGCAGGAGAACAAGCTCTCACGCAAGAAGTTCAACCGGATGCTCGACGCCATGGACCTGGATGCCCGTGGTGACCAGGGTGACTGGTATCACCGGCAGGGGGAACTGATCTGGGGTATCCCCGAGGATCTGGGCGGCCTGCTCGATGTCACCTTTGAAAGCATCGATGGCCCTGAAGAGGCAGCCATGTTCGCTGTCGAATCGATCGAGGCGATGGCGGTAGGAGCTGACTTGACCGGGGTCGTGCAGGCCCTCGATGACGCCGATACCGCGCTCTACAACAATGACCGCGAAGCCTGGTACGTGACCCGGAGCAACCCCATGATCGGGGCCCGAGCCGTGCTCCAGATGCTGCGCGAGGCCCCCGTACCGAACCAGGAGAGCTGAGATGGAGCCGAACAAGGAACGGATCGAAAAGTGGGTGGCCGCCCTGGAGTCCGATGAGATGCAGGGACGGCAGACCACCGGTGGACTGGGAACCCCGCAGGGCTCTATGTGCGCCGCAGGTGTGGGCGTACGTGTCTGTCAGCAGGAGATGACGTATATCGGGGTGGATACACCGACGTTCATAGTGGGCTCGGTGGAAGCGGGCCGGTGGTACGGCGTCACTGAGGTTATCGCGGAGATACAGCGTCTTCCCCAGTTCTACAGCGATCTCCAGTCCCTACCGATCAAGGTCGATGAGCAGACCTACGAACTCTGGTCGGTCAACGACAACCTGAAGCTGAGCTTCCGGGAGATCGCCCAACTGATCCGCAAGCAGTACCTGTAAGGAGGAGCGATGGAGCTGAACAAGGACAACCTGGAGAAGTGGGTCGGGGCCCTGGAGTCGGGCAAGTGGGAACAGACTCGTGGACAACTGGCTGAACCTGGCCCCGGTGGGGAGTTGAGGTTGTGCGCCATCGGAGTAGGTATAGCCGCCATGCTGAAGCAGAAGAAGAAGGGCGTCGTCGAGTGGAGGATTCTTTCTCACGACGAAGAGTTCAGCAAATGGCTAGGAACGCCGTGCAATCTCCCACTCATGTGGGATGAGACGGAGTCCTGTGTCGTCGACGTGAACGACGAACACGAGCAGTCGTTCCCGATGATCGCCCAACTGATCCGCAAGCAGTACCTGTAGCCATGTTCTGGTGGGAGAAACCGAACCGGGATGCTCGCTGGATCGAGACTGCTGGCGGTGACGCGGTTCCTGAAGCAGGACCGTGTCCTGACTGCGAAAGGCTCATCGTCTACAACGGGAACTACTTCTGCTCCAGCTACGAGGAAGGTTCCTGCCAGTGGGCCCTGGAGCATCCAGCGACTACCACCCGTGACCGGGAAGTCTGCGACAACCTAGGGATCGGATACGAGTAGCCATGCCCCTGGACCCTGAGACCTATCTGAAGGCGACAGCCGCCCTGGATCGGGCTCACCGTAGTGGATGGGACCCGGTCGAGCATCTTGATCGGCTCGGCCTGGTCCTGTCCCCGGCCCAACGCACCGATATCCAGGGTCAGATTCTGACCAGTCTTCTGGTGGAGTTGGGCACCTGGCGGCCGGTGGAACTGCTACGGCGCAAGTACCACGCAGGGCACCAGTGCGCCCCAGCGGACATGTACGTGGTACTCCTGGATTTCATCGAGGAGTATCGGAACAAGATCAAGGAGGAAGGGTGATGGAGTGGTGGGAGGCGCCTGTCCCACGTTGGTGGCATCGGTGTCAGGTTTACACAAAGGGGGTTACTGGGCTAGGTGGTCGAGTCCAGGTCCGGCGATGTGCATGCGGAGCCATCAAACTCGATCAGGGTCCATGGCTTGAACGCAATACCCGTAAGGAGAAGCGATGAACGGGATCCTGCAACCCGCCGAGGGTGGGTCTCTGTCGGATCTGGGGTTCGCGATCCAGTCCCTGGCCACCGTCAGGGGCTATGTCAGGGCCCTGGAGGATGTGCTCAGGGACCTGGAGCCACTCTTCCAGGAGGAGGGCGTTGGCGAGGACTGGTTCAAGGCTCTGGAGACGGTCAAGTTCACCACCCGGCAGTGGCTGGACGAGGCCCGTCAGACCTTGGAGAAGCTCAGTTAGGAGTTTCGATGAAGGTAGTACTGCTCGTCATAACCACCCTGTTCACGGCAACCGGACTATTGCTCATCGCTGGTCTCGGCTTCCCAGGCACACTCCTACGCAAGATCAAGAAACCGGGCACTGGGAAGTGGGAGAACCACCCGTGCAGGCTTCCTACCGATGTCGGTATTACCAGTCAGGGTCGCGTGTGGCAGTGTCACTGTGGGCGTCGCTGGAAGTATCTGCGGAAGAAGAAGGATACCGACTATCCCTACAGCAGGACGTTGACCATCTGGGAGGAACGCACCCCGGAGATGGACATGAAGGATGAGATGGAGAAACTGGAGAAGCTGACCCGTAAGGCGAAGGAGTCGGGGCTGTGACCTTCATCTGTGGACCTTGCCGTGACCAGGACCATGAGCAGTGCAAGGGTGGCACCTACTGCGACTGCCTGCACCGCGTACCGAAGGGAGATACGTCCAATGTGGATGCTCGGGATCTGAAGGAAACCTGATGCTCAAGGTTGAGGTATGGAGCCATAAGGACGGGGATCATCTAGCCATCGTCAAGGTCCCCTGGTGGTACAACCTGAACGAGTGGCTGGCCGGCTGGGTCTGCCCTTGTCATGGCTTGTCTGGATGGTTGGCTCAACGTTCAGACCGGATCGAGGGATGGCTCCATGCCTTGTACTCTGCCTGGATCTTCTGGCCTTACAACCACCACAAAGAACAGGAGCTGTTCAAGGTCCTGATCGAGGACAGTTGCGTGGCGCAAGAGGCGATCTGGCCCAGCAAGAAGACCCTGTGCTGGAGGGAGGATTGTCCGGTCCATGAACATCTACTGTGACAACTACTCCACCTGTAACTCCCTGGTCCTGGACCAGGGATCGGTGGCCAAGACCGTAGCCAGGGCCCGGGCCAGAGGCTGGCACCTGTACGCCGGTCCCAGTCTCACCGGCAAGAAGCTGGACGTGGTGCTGTGTGATGGGTGCGTGGGAACGTCACGGTCACGGGGGCCGGCACCACCCAAGCAGCTGGAGGGACAGGAGCACCTGTTCGCAGTGATGGAGGTACAGGAAGATGAATTGCCTTAAATGCAAGGCTGGTGCCCTGGACCTGCGTCTGGAGCCGATCGGCAAGGTGGTGCATCCGATGCCCACCTACCGCTCCCCGGTCCGCACCTCGCCGGGACTGCGGGTGTCGTGTCTACGCTGTCGGTGCTGGACCACCTACGGATACATGGATGAAGATAAGTTCATCGAAGTCTCGGAAGGGGCTGTCTGTGAAACAGCGCAAGTATTACCCCGTCGCACCCGACGTGATCCTCAAGGCCAGTTTCGAGGCAAACGGTCGTAACCTGGGTGACTGCCGCAACATCTCCTACAACGACATGTGGGACCGGTACGGGGCCATCTACAAGAACGAGTACGCCGAGTGGGAACTGAAACGGATCCATGATCGGTGGCGCCGGATCGTAGCGGATCTATAGACCAAGGAGTGATATCCCTTGCGCAAGATAGATGGGATCACTTATGAGGAAGTGTATCTCGACGAGGAAGATGGCCGTTATCACTACCACTGCTACACGTGCTCAACATCATTCAGTGGTCCTGATGAATACAAGATCATGAACAAGGCCGACGAGCACGAAAGATCGCATCAGGAGACGAGACAGTGACTGAACAGAACCTGCCCGCCGCACCCGTGTACCGGAACAACAACCGGGACGTTCGGGTGAACGTCTACGACCCACCGGTCATGGGGTTCACCCCCCAGGACCTGACCGAGTTGGGAGCCCTGCTGGCCTCGTCCGGGTTCACCACCATGCAGACCCGGGCCCTGATCGCCAAGGTCCAGCAGGTGGCCGCACAGGCGGCCGTATCCATGGCCCCGGACCTGTTGGAGGAGATCCGGAAGATCCAGGAGACCAGGATCCTGGAGATCCTTCAGCGCATCCGTCTGCTGCCCAACACGATGGGCTGGGTGTCACGGGATCGGGTGCTCCAGATCATCCAGGATGTCGCCACCAAGGTGCCCCGGTCATGATCGATGAATACGATACCCAGCACCCGGAAACCGGGTCCAGCAACATCTCCAAGGCCACACCCGAGTGGACAGTGGTCTTGGAGGAGGCCCGCAGGAACTATGACGGGGTCGGCTACGTGCTACACGACGCCTATGCCATTGTCAGCGAACAGGCCAAGGCTGGGGTTCCCTGGTTCAAGTGCATGAACTGTGGCTGTCCCTACCGGGCGGACCGGGAGGGAGCATCCGTCGACAGTTGTTCCCCGCAGTGCTGGGGTGACTACCTCAGCTACCTGGACAATTCCTTAGAGGGCATGTGGGACCGGTGAGGATGTTCATCACCAACGCCCTGGGGACCGTGCACCTGATGCGTCAAGACGGCACCACCTGCCCACAAGGGACCAGGGTGCAGCGTCGCCTGGCCGTGTCCGATCTTCAGTGCAAGGTGTACAAGCTGACCCCCTGTGACCACTGCTGGCCCCAGTCGAACGAGTTCGATCGCAACATCAACCGGAGGATCAGGTGAAGCGCCGGGACCCGGCCCTACTCGTAGGCGGGGCGGTGATGCTTGTCATTGGCACCGTTGGCGCCATATCCCTGAAGTCCTATGACTTCTGGGATAACACGTGGGGGTTCTTCGCAGGAGCCGGAGCCGCGCAGATAGCCGGCTACATAGAAAGGTACAGACGAAATGAACAAGACTAGATGGGCTCTGGCCCTGACGATCGCAGCCGTGACCGGAGCCGTGGTGGCCAACATCTGGTTCCGTGAGACAGTGACCGAGGCCCTGAACAAGGTTCAGGAGAAGGCCACTGAGCTGGCCGAGGCACTCGGGGTACACGGGGAAGAGATGGAGGAAAAGTGAGCGACGCACCGTTTTATCTGGGGTCGGTCGCTGCGGTCATTGGCCTGGTCGTTGGTATTGGCGGATCAGCGGTTGCCTTCGCCAATCACTCTGATCACGTCACCTGCCTGCGGGCCCAAGAGCAGACGGGCCTGGAAACCAGGTTCGCCCGGTCTGGCTTCCAGGGCGAGTGCTACATCAAGGTCAATGACCGCTGGGTTCCGCTGGAACGCTGGATCAACGTCGGTAGCGAGTAGATAGGCTCCCGGGTCCAGGTTGTTGCACAGGCTGCTGGGGTGTGGCCGCGCACCCTGGACCCGGGGCTTTTAAGGAGGAGTAGATGAAAGATCCCAAAGACCACGGCTACTGGGCGGGGGACGTGTTCCACTTCACCCCACCGCTGGAGTTTCCAGGCAAAGATGATCTGCCCCATACCGTCAGGTCGATCGACTTGTCCCAGTTGGTTTTGGGCGAGAACATCAGCCGGGATGATGTAGTCCACGCCATGCTCAATTCAGTCCATCACGCCATCGAAGGAGAACCTGATGCTTAACCGGATCAAGAGCGCTGTGATCGTGGGGCTACTGGCCCTGACCGGGATCGGAGTCGCTGCCGCTCCGGCCCATGCCGACCAGAACGCCGGCTACGAGTACTTCGATCCACACGATCAGGACGTGCACGGGGACCAGCCCAAGTTCGGTGAGTTCGGGTACAAGGTCGCACCAGTGGGGTTCACCGCTGCACCAGCGACGATGATCTCTTGCCCGGCTGCGTACCTATGCACGTATGAGGATTACGGGTACGCCGGTCAGATGTACTACTACACGGGCCCGTTCAACGCCTGTATCACGGTCGGCGCCCCGTGGACCAACATGATCTCGTCGGTGATCAACAACAAGTCGATACCAGTGCGCCTGTACTACAACATCTGTTCGTCCAACCTGTTCAATCAGAACATGGGTCCCAACAGTGACAAGTACACCTTGGGGCCGCACTGGACAACCACGTGAAGTCGATGTGGATCGGATTCACGCCACCGCACTAAGTGACAGCAACGGAAACAGGAGCAGCATGATCTCACCGATAAAGCTGGGCTGGATGGCCGGGGTTATTGACCTTAAAGGCCGCCTGGTCCACAAGAAGAACCAGATGCGGGCCACCCCACAGATCGTGCTCATGGTGGAGACCAAGGAGTTCGGGGTGGTCCGGGAGCTGAGCAACCTCACCGGCACCCGGCCCGAGGCCATGGACCGGCGTCCGGTCAAGGACTGGATGCGTAGGGGCTGCCTGGAGCACTGCCCAGAGGCCCACATCCACGTGTACGACATGAACCGGGACGAGTCTTATATGCCACCGATCGCCCGCTGGACCATCACCGGGGGCGGGATGTACGTGGTGCTGGACAGCGTGCTGCCCTTCATCCAGATAGACCGAGGCTATCCAGAAGCCATGGACCAGGTCATGGTCAACACTCCACTGACGGGACAGGGATCCGCTGCGGTGATCAACTCCCTGCGCCGGCTGCATGGCCTGGGCTGGGAGATGCCCGAAGAGTTCAAGGAGGTTGTTGGCGATGCCGCTTCCACCTGACATGCCCAAGGTCATTCGGCTGCTCCGACAGATGCACCGCCAACAGGTGGAAACTGATGACCTGGGTCAACGCGAGATCGCTTGGTACTACTGGAGCGGGGATATCGAGGAAGCACTGGGGCTTGACCCTGGAGCTATTACCGGAGAGGACCCAGATGCCGCTTCCTGACAAGTATGCGGATGAGCCGGTAGTGGAGTTGGACAAGGACAAGGTCACGCTCTGGCGCAACGCCCAGGATGCCGCCGATCAGTGGCAGGCCCATGCTGATGCCTTGAAGCGGGAGCTGATCGAGGTGGTCGGGGCCAACCACGCCGGCACCGTGGACGGCCAGAAGGTGATCACCTACCGGCCCATGAACAAGTGGGCTGAGGCCCAGCTGCGGGAGCAGTACCCGGATCTGGTCCGGCACTATCTGGTGGAGCGGCTGGAGTCCAGGCTGGACATCGAGGCGTTTAGGCGCCAGCATCCGGACGTGGTCGACAAGTACCAGGTGCGCCAGTTCCGGTTCGTGGAGGAGACGTAGATGGATGACACCGGCTTCGACTGGGAAGCGCACACCTACTCCTACATTTCCAGTGGTGGGGTGCGGAATATGGTCCGGGAGAACACGTGCTCCCGCTGCGGATACAAGGTCACCGAGACCTGGGTCTTGAACCACATTCCTGACACGTATCCGCCGCAGGGAACCTGGAGTTACTACGTCCTGGGGGACACGAACCATGATCACCCAGATCCGGAACCGGTCGGTGCCAGGATGGCGGCATGAACCCACGAGCGATCAAAGCCAAGGGTCGTGACGCGGAGAACGCCATCGTGGACCTGTTGCGCACCTCTGGCTGGCCCCTGGCCGAACGGAGACGCCTGACCGGGACCCTGGACCGGGGTGACATCACCGGGGTCCCTGACGTGGTCCTGGAGTCCAAGTCTGGGGCCACCATCAAGCTGGCGGAGTGGCTGCGGGAGACCGAACGGGAGCGGCTCAACGACAATGCCCTGTATGGGGCCCTGGTCATCAAGCTGCGGGGGGTGGGGGCTACCCGGGCCCACGAGTGGCCGGTCCTGATCCCCCTGGGGCAGTTCCTTGCCCTGCTTCGGGAAAGTGGACGGGGGGGACCCTTAGAACAGGAGGATCAACCATGAGAGATGGGACAGCGTTAGGATATTGCCAGACGCACAGTAAGCTGATGTATCCGGACCGTAAGAGTGCCCGCAAGGCAGCTCACCGCCTGTCCGGGCATCTCAACGCCTACCGATGCACGGCCGTGCCCATGTTCTGGCACGTCGGCACCCTGAACCCCTACGTGATCCAAGGTCACGTAGACCGGTCCACCTGGTACCAGGCGGCCTGATGGACACCATGTCGCAGATCCAGCAGAAGGCCCGGGACCGGGCCGAGATGGTGCGACAGATCTACAGGCGCAAGGCCGCCCGCAAGATCTGGCGCCAGGCCAAGCAGGAGAAGTGGTCGGCCTACGACCTGGACCTGGTGCTGGGATCTTTAGGGCTTGATGATCTAACTCAATAGCTTGGGTATGGGGTGTCAACGGGTCCATTCCGCACGAGATCCGACACCGCCCGAAGGCTGGTCATGACAAGGAATCCGATCCCTCTAGCCAGACCTGCGCCCCATACCCTCACCCCCCTGGTACCATGGAACATGAAGGACCCATGGTGCCTGGGGAGACCCCAGGACAGCCTTGAGGGGTGACTCGCATCGGCCATGAAACAGGTCCTTCACTAGCTTGGGGGTACGCCATCAACACCAGGGCGTATCTGGTTCAAGGTTCGGCGGGGCGCCTTGCCCAGAAAGCCCCGCCTCCTAAATTCATAGCGGAGTAGAGCAGCAGTAGCTCGTCTGGCTCATAACCAGAAGGTCACAGGTGCGAATCCTGTCTTCGCCACGACGCCACCGAGTAAACCGCCAAGCTACACAGCGGTTCCGAGGCAGTCTGAGGTCGCTAAGCTCGGTAAAGGGCGGCCTCGCTTAATCTCGGAAACATTCCTTCGGGGCGCCAGTGTTTCCGGCCAGGGGCCGTTACTGGGGTGAAACCCGGTAGCGGCCCCTGTTTTCGTGTGGGGGCAGGTTCTCCCACATCGGCTCAGGTACCGAGGTGCCCCGCTTCCCGATCGACTCGTAGACCTGGGTGGCCAGCCACATGGCCCGGCGGTGACACCACCACTGGTCCCGGCCACACACCTCGAAGCTGAACGTGAGCCGGGCAAACGGGGCCCCGGTCACCTCCGGCTCGTTGTACCACCAGAACTTCTCGGCCAGGTGGCGCAGCAGGCCCAGGATTTGATCATGCTTGTCTTCGGCGTACACCCCAGGATGTTGGAAGAAGTACCGCCGATGGGTGGTCATTCCAGACCCACACCCAGGCTCATCATCGGGATCGCGGAGCGGTGCTGCTGGTGATGTCCATGGGCGTGACCGCCACCGGGGAGCACAGTGTCGAACAGGGTGTCCACGAAGTACAGGCCACCACCGAAGGAGTCTTCCGGATAGGTCAGGGCAGCCCCCACATGGAACTTGCCGTTCTCGATGGTGGCGAACGGGGCGGTCTGATCCTGGATGGCGGTCAGGTGCCCGTTGGTGACCTGCTGACCCAGGAAGAACAGCGGGGTGGCTGCGTAGTTGTCAGCTATCAGGACCGTGGTCACGTAGAGCTGCGGGTTGGGAAGGATCACCTGGGCCAGAGGGAACAGCACCTCGTTCCAGGTGTTGGCGACCAGGGGCCCGAAGTTCACCTGTTGTAGCAGGATCCCCGTGGCGTTGTCAGTGACACTGAACAGGGCCCCGGTCACCGTTCCCGAGGGCAGGGCCACCGGTGCGTACCATCTGACCCCGAAGACGAACCCGGGCACATCGCTGTAGAAGATGGTGCCCAGGCTGTACGGCCCATCGTTTCCCTGGGTCGTAGGCGTCTGCGAGGTGAAGATGGACTGCATAGGTGGATCATGCCACCGCATCACCCTTGGTGGGCAGACCTGAAGTGTTCTGGCCATGGTGGCGCCATAACCACGTCTTGCGGACCAGGTGACTGATCTTGGCACCAGCGGCCAGGCACTCCAAGGTGAACCGTCGATCCTCACCCGAGTTCGTGTTGTGCCCCCGGTTCAGCACCTGGAACCCCACCTGCTTGGCCAGCTCAGTCCGGACCAGGGTGGTGATGGTGGTCTCGATCGGGTTGTCCGGATCGAACGGCATCATGTAGTGGGTCAGGGGGAAGATCGGATCCTCCTCCAGGACCTGACCGTCAGCGGTCAGGACCTTAAACCACGAATAACAAAAATCTGCACCGGTCTCTTGGGCGTGCTTGGCCAGCAGCTCCAGGTGCCGGGGCAGGAACATGTCATCCGAGTCCAGGAACGCCACCCAGTCGGTCTGTACGGCGTCCAGGGCCCGCTGGCGGGTTGGGGCAGCACCTTGTCGGTCTACGTCCACAGCGACGCTGATAGCGGCCGGGGGCAGGGTCTGTAGCGCTACCGAGTTCATCGCCTGAACGAACAGGCGGTTGCGTGGGCCCAGATGCGTGGGGGTGACGACTGTGATCTTCATGGGACCATCGCCGTCACACCGGGGATAAAATCGAAGTCTGCTATGCCCGGCCTACGCGCCAGTAGGAACACCCCAGGCGCCTCGGGATCGTCTTCAAGCTCCTCAACAGTGAGCCCTACCAGTCTGGCAATCGCATACATGGCATCCACCGTGTAGCGCCAGGTGTCGATCGGATACGGATGGTACGGGAACCCCGGGGACCGGGTGGTGACGAGCAGGTAGCCGCCCGGGATGACCAGATCCGCCAGCGCCAGCACACTGATCTTCCAGTCGACCACATGCTCCAGCATCTCGGTGCTGATCACGAGTTCGAACTGGCCGAAACGCGACCGGGCCTGAGCTAGGTCACATACCTGATCCACGCCAGGGCCAGCCCCAATGTCAATGCCCAGGTAACTGTCTGGCCCGAGCGCCCCCACGATCGGACGCACCGATCCATTCACGTTGTATGAGCCAACCTCGATCACCCGTTGACCACGGACATGCTCGACTGTCAGGACTTTTCTGGTCCAGGCCAGAACTGAATCATGCATTACAGCACCACCGGATACGGGATCGGGACCAGCCATTTGGTGGACTTGTAGTGGCTCAGGTCAGACTTGCGTAGCACTGAGCCCAGGTAGTTCCAGGCCAGCAGCAGGTACAGGTCGGGGTAGCCGCGCTCCAGCTCCTGCTCGGGGGAGATGATGGGGATTCTGGTGCCGGGGGTGAACTTACCCACCTTGGCTGGGGTGGTGTCCACGACGTAGTCGATGACATCGGAGTCCAGGCCACAGAAGTTGAGCAGGGTGGTGGACTTGGCCGTGGCCCCGAATCCGGCGATGGTGCCGTAACGGTACTGGTCGATCAGGCTGAAGAGTCGGTGGGCTACGTGCTGGACCCGACCCTGGAAAGAGCTATAGGTGTCAATGTTTCGAAGCCAGCTCTCAGTGTAGAGCTGGTGATGTCGAGCCTTGGTCCAGTCCTTACTGACACTGACCCGGATCGACCCACCCTGTGGTTCAGTCTTTCTGATGCCCTGGATGTGCAGCCCCGCCCGCTGGAGCAGGTTGCTCAGGGAGTTGATCGAGAAGTAGAACCGGTGCTCGTGGTAGACGTGGTCGAACATGTTGCCAGCCAACAGGTCCCCCAGGTACTGGACCTCGAATACGGCCACACCATCAGGGGCCAGCAGATCGGCCACCCCGTTGAGGAAGTCGTGCGGATCCGCAACATGGGCCAGGACGTTGTTGGCGATGATCAGACCAGCCTGACCGTGCTCCGCCCGCACGTCCTGGGCCAGGGCCCGGTTGAACGGCTGGGTGAGGATGTCCAGGCCAGAGTCCCGGGCCACCTGTGACGGTCCTCCGGCCGGGTCAATGCCCAGGGTGCGTCCTCCATGATCGGCGAAGTGACGTAGCAGGGAACCATCGTTGCTGGCGATCTCCACCGTGAGATCTTTGATCTGCCAAGGGTAGCGCTGGATCAGGTCCAGGGCATAGTCGCGGTGATAGCGCTGGATCGGGGCCAAGGTGCTGGAGTAGAACATGTAGTCCTGGTTGAACAGGACCTCATCCGGCACCACCTCGCGAAGCTGGACCAGGAAGCAGTTCTCACACACCAGCAGGCTCAGGTCGTAGGTGTCCGGGTCGTCGTCCACCTTGTCCATGAAGGCGCCGGCCAGTGGTGTGGATCCAAGCTCCAGGAAGAACCTCAGTTCCATGGACCCGCAGCTGGCACATTCTTCACGAATCATAGACAGCCTCCCATAGATGAATGTTCCGCTCGATGGTGAAGTTCAGTGCCGTCTGGTAAACCGCCTTACCCAGCTCCAGCTGAACGGCCGGGTCCATCATCTGGCGCAGTTGCCAGTGCCAGTCACTGTCCAGATCCGGGTGCACCAGCAGCCCGTTCTTGCCGTGCTCGATGAAGTCCGGGTACTGGCCGATGTTCTGCGCCACCGCCGGGATGCCTTTGGCGGCGTACTCCAGCACCTTGCAGTGCGACTTCATGTCGTTGAACGGGCTACGCAGCAGTGGCACCACCCCGAAGCTGAAGTTCATCTGGCTGTGGTAAGCCTCCATTGTGGACCAGTTGGTGAACCGGACCGGCAACTGGTAGCCAGCCAGATAGTTGGCCCCCATGGTATGGAAGGACATCTGCGAGTGCTCGCGAGCCAAAGACTCCAGCTCCCCCGGCAGCGTCAGCCAGTCCTGCTTATGGAACATGGACCCGGCCCAACCGATCACCGTGGGCGCCGGTGGGGGGCGGTAGTCCATCCACGACTGGGGCAGACAGTTGGGTAGCACGAACAGCCGGTCCCCCAGGTGCAGTTGCCGGTCCAACATCTCGGCCAGTTTCGGGGTCGACACGCTCACCCGGTCCGCTATGAAGATGTTGTACCAGGTGTCCTCGGTCATGGGGTTGTAGATGCTGTAGATCGCCTCGTTCTGCGGGTCCACGTGCAGCAGATCGTCGTCCAGGTCGTAGACAGCCAAGGTGTCCGGATCAGCGCACACCTTCTCCCACAGCTCGTTCTTCCCCGCGATGCGCTGTCCGATGACCACGTCATAGTCGAGGATGTCAGGACCGGGGGATCCCCAGTGGGCCCGGAACTTGTGCTTGTTCAACTGGTTCAGGGGCCAATAGAGGCGGTACAGGAAAGCATCCAGCCGTGTCTGTCTGTATTGCGAAGATACGTTTAGTCACGACGGTCATCACGAGCCGCAGCTCGTTCCCTGCCTTGCTTCTCCAGGTACGCCATACGAGATGCCCTCATTCTGGCTCGTGTTTCGTCTGTTATTACTCGCACTCTCAGTTTTGCCTTCTGCTCCTCGGTCATCGGCTTGCCCTTGTTGGATGGAACGTTTCCCATGAGCGACTGAGAAATCTTCCTGCGCACTTCTTCAGACGGTGGTCCATTTTTTCTGCCCTTATTCCACGATGGATGCGTGTACCCGAAGTTGCCTCCACCGTTCACGTTCAGAAGATCATGACCCCTTCGGCGTAGTTCCAGGATCCACCAGTGCTCTCGATACCGCCTCTGATCATGGCAATCTGACTCTAGGAGAGTTGCAATTACACGGTTTCCCTTATCAGCCTCTTCCCTGATCCAGTGTGCCAAAGGGGTATTTTGCTGAAATCGGGACGCATACCACTGCGTAGCTCTTTTGGTCACGTCCTGATACTTGGTGGCACCCACGTAACGATAGGTCGAGCCATCAATAGACAGTGCATAGACGTTGTACTCCATATAGAGACGATACCAAGCGGCAGCCGGCTGTGTCGGTCTGCCAGGCGAAGATCCGCTTCATCGGAGCTCCCTGTAGGTGCGGTACAGCGCCATCACTCGAACCACTTCAGGGTGTTTAGCTAAGTCGAAACCAAAGTCTGGCTCCCAACCGACGACCATATGCGAGAGCACATCAGCGAGATCATTTACCAACACCTCGGCTGGCTCCAGCTCATCGATCCGCTTCAGGTACAGGTCGCATGCCTTGAGAGCAAGCCCCAGGCGTTCCTTGTCGCTGAGCCAGACGTGACCTTCAGCGATCCCGTGCCATGCTCCAGGGCTCTCGTTCAGATCTACCATGGTCTGCCTCCATACTTCGCCGCGAACGTCTCCCCGTCCTTACCTGCCTGTTCCCCCAGGTGGCTGTAAATGTTTGTAAACTCGCCCATCTTCTCGTTGGGTACCACGGGTCCGGGGGCAATCACCATGCCGCCAGCCTTACGTCCAGTGAAGTCCATGAACGTGTCACCCCACCACCACTTCAGGTCCTCATCCGCCTCGAAACCCTTCTCGCCGCGCATGATGAACGCCCACGGGCACATCCGGTTCCACACATCATGATCCGGTTCAGTCTTCAGGATCGGCTGGGATACGGGACTGACGTGATGGGTGGAGCCGATCACCGCGTCGTGGTTCCTGATGCAGGTGCTCACGTCGGAGAACCAGCCCGGGTGCACGATGGCGTCATCACACAGGAAGGCCACGTCCCAGGTCTGCGGACCGGACGGGAAGTCGATGAACATCAGAACAGCCCGCATACCCCGGTTCCACAGCCGGGACAGGTTGGGCGGCTGCTCGTCGTCGCGGATCACAATCATGGGATCAGACCCGAACGTGTTGACCGGGGGGTCAGAGGCGTTATCGATGACGATTACTAGATCTACCTGAGGGCCGACGGCAGCTACACACCGCTCCAGAAGCTCGGGTCGGTTGTGGGTGAGGATGATGGCGTATCTACCGTGGGTCATGCCATCCCCAGTCCGTGAAATCGTCGCCAGCAACTCGTGCACCGCACAACTGGCACGCCTGCGTTCTCTCTTAGTCCCCACTGGTTTACTCGGTCGGTGTGACCAACCTTCAGGGCGTCAGCTCCGCAGTCTGCGCACGTGCCCATGATCATGGGGCCGTGCAGCGTGACGTAGTAGCTGTAGTCATTCAGTGTGACCTTGGAGCCGATCTCCGGGTTCACCCGCGCTCCATCTCGTACGCCCGGGTCCACGCCTCCATCTGACGCCAGGCGTTGACCTCATAGGTTTGATCTTGCATGTACGTCCTCCCCGCTTCGGCCTGCTCCTTGCGGAGAACCTCATCGGTCAACAGGGCCTTGAGCTGGCTGTACCACTGTTTCGGGTGATCGGCCAGCAGGCCCGCCCCCGCCTCCCGGGTCAGCCTACGGTATTCCTCCCGGGGGGAGGCAACCCATGGGATCCCGAGGGCGAACATCTCGATCCCCTTCAAGCGGGACTTGGCCGCATTGAACGTGGACGGGGACAAAGGGGCCATACCCACATCCATGGTGTCAGCGATCGTCAAAGCCCACTTGTCCAGGGTCATGGAGCCGGTCATCTGCGGAGCCTCGTTCAGCTTCAAGGCGGCCTGGACCTTGCGGTCGCCGCCCACGATCCGCAACTGGTGCCCCTCGTCGACCAGTTGTTGGGTGGCCTTACCGGTCACCTGAAGGTCGTCCGGGTGGCTGTTGGTGGTCCCGGCCCAGCCAAAGCATCCGGTGTTGGGCTTGTCAAAGTTCAGGTACGCCTGGGGCACATAGTTGTCGATGACCATTCCCCGCCCATGCTTGGCATAGGTCTTGAGCAGGGCCCGGGTGGAGCAGGTGACCAGAGTGGCCCGCTTGCAGGACTCAGCCGCCCACTTCCACGAGAACGGGCTACCGGAGCGGGGCCGGTACATCTGAAAGGCGCTGTTATTGGGGTGGATCGTGGACATGTCATCATCCATGTCCACGACCACCGCCACCTTGTTCTGACGCAGGCAGTCAATCATCTGGGGCTGTAGTGGGTGAGCTGGACGCTGGATCACTACCACGTCCATGTCCTCGGGCATTTGGATCGAAGTGAGGATCTCCTGGCCGTTGGATCCCTCCATCGTCTTGGCCAGGAAGCCAGAGCCCTTTTTCGGTGGCACGATCTCGATGTTGTGGCCCTGCTTCTGGAGCACGTTGGCCGGCCAGATCAAACGGTTGTGACCACAGGCGTGAGCGTCAGCCGGGATTACGTACACCTTCATTGGAACTCCCTAGCTCAAGGATCTTGTCCTCTAGGGAGGTTAAGGCAGGTCGAGGTTGCACGGAAAGTGCGAGGTTGGTCAGTTGCTGCTGAGTTTCCCGCTGCATCTCCATCAGTTTGGTCAGGTTGCCGTTGCTGGCCTCTTTGACCTGATCCAGCTTCTGGTACACGGCCACGCCAAAGGCACCCAGAACTGGTACCGCGACCAGACCCGCCAGGGTCAGGATCACTGACGGATCCTTGTCCAGAAGGGTCAGGGTCACCGATCCGGCCACCAGGATAAAGATGATTATCACTGCTGCCCAGATGGTGTTGGGGTTCTTCATTTCCATACCCTGAAAACCGGGCTATTCGGCCAGCCGCTGAGCTAGTTCGTCAGCGATCTGTTCCACGGTCGGTGCCGGAGTACCAGGAGTGCCGCCAGCCTGCACCAGGGCCAGGATCTGGCCTACCTGGGTCTCCAGGACCTTCAGACGCCGGGCAATCATGAACGGGTAGGTCTCGGCCCCGTTGACCTGGGTGATGTTGTCGGCGTCGAACAGAACAGCCGTGTTGGTCCGGTCCAGATTGGCCAGCATCCGGTGTTCGTCGGGGGTCATGTCCTCTACCTCTTCCTGAACAGGAACCAATTTCCAGGCACCCAAAGTGGTGTACTGGTGATCGGTCCGGGCCGACAGATGGATGTGGTCGAAATGACCAGCCGCGTCCTTGCCTATCCAGCCACTACGCACATCGTAGGACTTGCCCCGCCAGATCAGATACTTGAGCCACGGCATGCGCCCGGCCCGAGCCTCTTTGATCCAGTAGTTGAATAGGACAAAGCAGTCCACGCCCAGGTCCGGGCGGTGCATCACATCGGTGGCAAAAACTACCCACTGTGGGGAAACCTTAGGCCAGCCGGTAGACGAAAACGGGGTGTGGTCCTGGGGCGGTTCAGCCTGATAGTGGGCCTCGTTGGCGTACCAACTGAACAGGTGCTCTGTTGCTGCCTGCGGATAGGCGACCTTGAGCCGGTTCACCACATCCCGGATCGGCTGCGCAGGCTCCAGTGGTCTTCCCAGCCGGTCCCAGGCGTAGTACAAGGCGACTGCCATCAGTTCACCTCCTACGTCAAAGCAAACGCTGAATTGGCCAGGCCAGTCAAGGTGGTAGCGCTACCCACTCTGTGGGCGGTGACCGTCAGTGGCTGATTCGTGTCACCAAAAAGGGATACATTGGCCGCACCCACTGAACGCTGGACCGTTAGCGACAGCAATGTGGAGATGGTGCCACCTGTCGTGTTCTTGATATAGGACCGGGCGTAGAAGTACGGCACACTGCCGCCGATACCAGCCACCAGGTTGACCTGGAAGAACCCCAACAGGGTGCCGGTGATGGTCGCTGCACCTTCCCGGAGTCGGATGCGGGCCTGATGCAGGGTGCCGGCTGAGTCGAACACCCCACCGGACATGTCGCAGGCGTAGATCGAATCGTCAAGAAAATCGAAGGACGGTTCGAAGTCCCAGGATCCGGAGGGTACCGCCACCTCGGTCCCAGCCGCTGTGGCAACCGTGCCCTGAGTGGTGGAGTTGGCGTCCAAGTCCCCGATCTCGGTAACGAACCCGATGATGTAGTTACCGGCCGGAGGGACCTTCACCGCATAGACCCGTGTTGCCGGGGGGATCGGTCCCACCATGGAGGTCATGGCGATGCTGGCAGTGTCGCCGTCATAGGCCGCGATGACCGCTACCGGATCCGATCCGTCTGACACAGTGGCCGGTCGCAGGTCCCAGGTCAGACCGAGAGCGTCTGCACGTTCAACAACGGTCTGGATCCCGACGCTGATCAGTTCGGGGGCTTCCTTGGAAGGGTTCACTGGTACCCCTTACGGAGCAAGTGATTCATGGCCCCACCCTCCACAAGGGACATGGACCAGGCCAGCTCCAGCCACAACGCTCCCTGCCACTTGATCACGTTGTAGGAGTCGTGGCGTGGATCAGGAGCAGTGGACAGGCTCACTCTTTCGAAGACTGTCTGGCGGTTGACCAGTCCCTCCACCACCGCCTGGGCCTGACTCTGCGTGGACAGTTGAAGGTTCTGCGTCAAAGAGATGACGAACCCCCTGTTGGGCACCGAGTGGGGCGCACTGACCGGAACGTCAGCGGTGGCGAACACAGGAACGTCACGGTCCTGCGCCGCATTGGAGATGACAGCAAACCGGTTCGGTGCCGTGAGCAGGTCATCGGTCTCAAGGATCTGATCCCGGTACACCTTAAACCCGGTGTCATAGTCCAGGTCTGCGACAGCCTTGGCCGGATCGAAGGTGCGGATGAACCGCATGATTCCATTGTTATCGAACCAGGGGCTGAAGTAGTCACCCGATATGGCTAGCGCCTCCAAGACCTGCCCTCGGGAGGTTCCTGAACCCCATGCTTCGGCACTGATGAAACCTGCCGGCTCCAACTGGAACGAGATAGGCAGTCCGGACAGAGCTGTGGCAATCACGTCGGCTGTATCAAACCCCACCCCATTGATCCCGGCGGTGATCTCCTGGTCCACCAGGAACATCTCATCGTTCAGGGCCATGGCCCCTAGGCGTCCTGCCGTAGTCAGCACCCGGGCCGCGTCGGTGAACATGTACCGACCCAATGGGTACTGCGTTCCATCGGCCATCACCATGAACACCAGCACCCGGTCCGTGATCGTGTTCACGGCAGCGGTGTCTTCCACGCCCAGTGGGAGCGTGAGCTGACGCTTGATGGTCCGGGTGGTGTCGTGGGTCAGGGAGGCGGCCCGGATCGGGGTGATGTCGCCTAGATGCTGGCCGGTCACCCCGTTGATGAGCTGGAACCGGAACGTGCAGGAACGCTGCCCGATCCCGGTGTTCAGATCCAGGATCGGGTTATTGGGCAGTGTGGTCAGCGTCGGGCCACTCATGGGTCCACCGGGAAGGCCGTGTCGGTCACTTGGATCACCGTCACCGGGGCCATGTAAATTGTTCGGTTCAATTGAACTCGCCCAGACGGAACAACTACGGTGGCGAACCAGCGGTTGCCGTCCTCGTCACGTACACAGATGTACGGGACCGTGTCCCAGGCCATGTCCCGCAGGGCTGTGAAGTCCCCCAGGGTCGGTGGGGAGATGGCGGCAGCCTGGACCAGGACAGAGCGGGTGAACCGCTCCCCGCCCCGCTCCAGGGGCCGGAAGGCGGTGACGAAGTCCTTGTTGTACATCTTCTGAAGCTGGACATCGCCCACCTCGGGGAACTCGAAGTCCTCCGAGACCGAGGCGTTGCCGTCCCATACCGAGGAGTAGGCCAGGTTGATCGAACCGTCCTGGCGGGAGTTGGAGGTGAACAGCAGGACATGTCCACCGTCACACTCAATCTCCAGGCCAGGCTCAGTCAGTGTGGACGTGATGGTGCTGGACCAAGGGCCAGCGAAGCTGTACACGTCCACCGCCCGGATCCGGTACGAGGACAACACCCCCACCCGGGCCTCGTAGTCAGCGAACGTGATCTGGGCCGGACTGGTGGCCTTCATGATGGTCTGCCAGTCGGTCAGGTCATCCATGCGTTGCAGCTCGTAGTAGCCGAACCAGTAGCCAGGAGGAGTGATCACCAGGTTGTCGTAGGACATGGTGTGACCGGTGCTGGTGGACCCGTCCCGACCAAAGACCCCGGCGAAGTTGCCGGTGGTCAGGTCCGTGTCGGTGGTCTCGATGTCCCACATGGGGGGTTCGGGATCCTCGGCCTTCCAGATCTTGGCCTTGAGGAATGTTCCGTAGCCGATGATCCGGATCGTCAGGGCCGCTCCGATGCCCCCGGACAGGTCCGGTCGATTGGTCAGGGCGATCTGGGTGATGACGCTAGCTACCCGCTTCTCCAGGCGCAGCTGCACCACTCCAGCAGAGGTGATGTCCGCCGTGGCGTAGTAGTTGTTGCCGGAGTCGGTGTACCGACCCACCGGTCCACCACGGATCAGTCCACCACCGTCGGGTGTGGACAGCGGGGAGATGTCCACGGTCACGTCAAAGTCGATGGCACCAACATTGAGCACTGCGAAGCGGGCAGAGTTCACCGCACTGAACGTGATCAGCCCATGGTCGGTCGTATCCCATGGAGGCAGGGAGGTCCCCACGGAGAAGTCGGCAGCGGTACCGCTGAGCGTGTAGGCACCACCCACGTCGGCCGTACCCCAGGAACCGGCCGCAACACTACGGGCGAAGCCATCTGACCCGATGCCTGTGTTGATGGGCTTGGACCAGGAGATCGCGTTGTAGAAGATCTCGGTGGGTATGCAGCACGGATCCAGGCCACAGTCTGGTCCGATGCCGGACACTGCCTGACTGGACTCGATGAGGCTGAAACCGGTCACCGGCAACATGTCCTGGGCGAAGATCAGAACACCATCGGAAGTCTGGTCATCACTGGTAGCGGTGACCGCTGGGGCGTACTGCGGGACCCAGCCGAAGTTGACAGTGTCACCGACCGTGGGGGCGCCGTAGGTGGCCAGGGAAAGCTGATTAGGGCTCGGCACCCGGTTCAGCAGGTTGCCTGGAATCCCCGACAGTGCTGGTGCCATACATCCCAGCACCTCCCACCGGTCCCCGGAGTTCTCCCCGTTGGCCGACCAGCGCCACTGGGTCGGACCCGCAGCCCCCATGGTGGGGGCGGTGCTGAACCGTAGGGTGACCTCTTTCCAGCCGTCGATGATCTCGTCCAGCTCGTCAAAGTCCTGGGGTGAGATCTGCACACTCAGGCCGGAGCCAGTGATGGTGGGGGAGTCCAGCAACAGGGGCACGGTGGTGGACCCGAAACGACGGGCGTAGTAGCGCACCTGGGGCCAGGACTTGGCCGAGCCAACCGCCGAATCCAGAACCTCCTGGGTGGCGGTGATGGTGCCGTAGACCTGGGCTATGGCCTGGCGTCCGTAGACGTGCACCTCGGTCAGTGGACCACCGGAGGTGTGCACCGAGATCTGCGGCAGGACATGGGTGGTCTCGGCGCTGAACGTCTCCCCCAGATGATCCCCCACCGGGAACGGGATGTTGTTCTGGATCCCCGGATGTGGCGGGATTGCGTAGTACTCCCGCAGGCCATTGAGCAGGGGATAGGCCGAGGAACTGGTGACACTGGCCAGGGCCAGGGATGTGTCCCCGACGTTGGGTGCAGTGAGAAGGGCCGTATATTCGCCCACCGGTAGGGCCGGAAGTGAGGCGCCGGCCAGGGTGCGCATGGTGACGATATTGGCGCCAGTAACAAATGGTTGATCCGAACTGGTGTAGGCGCCGAAGGACTTCATACCTACGGCGACACGCTTCTCTTCGCAGAAGGTGACCACCAGAGCCGCGTAGGTTAGTACGAAGCTGCCACCGAAGTCGGTCTGGTTCGCCCAGAAGATACGGCCCATGATTCGACCTGAAGCCGAGGCTTCCAGCTTCTGAAGATCAGCGTAAGTCCAGGGGACCCGCTCCACTGTGGACGTAAACGGCACGCCATTGAACAGTGGGCTTACCTCGCCAAGATCAGCGTAGAAAAGCTGGTCTATGACAATGTCCGGATCGAAGCCCTGAAGAAGTCCATACAGTGGACCAACCGAAGCGTCGGTGGTTATCTCGACGTTGCCGTTCAAGGGGCTTGGCGAACCCGCATGACTCACGCCGGCTACATAGGCCAGCTTTACGTCCAGGATGCGCTTCCCGTTCAATTGAGGCGCATAAGCGTTGGTAGCGAAGAACACCGTGATGTTGTTGGCACTACCTTGGCCCGCAAGGATCTGGATGTACTTGCCGTCGCTGGGGTCAGAGAGCGCGTCAACAACGGTGGAGGAATTGGCGAAGGCGATACCAGACCCGGTGGTGCCCCCATTGTTCACCGGGATAATCACTTCCCGGATGGGCCCAGTCTGGTCCTCGCTGCCGGTCGGATATACCGACACCGCCATGACCCGGTTGGTTACCACCGCTGGAGCAAACGTATTCAGGTAGAAGCGGCCATCTTGCAAGATACGAGCTGTGGTCAAAGTGAAGCTATGGCCCAGCTCTACAGCATTCACGGTAGGGGAGAAGGTGATGTCCTCATCTCGGATGGGAACCCATTCCTCACCCAGGATCTGCGGCACATGGCTGTTGTAGTTGCCCACTACAGTGTCCTTACCGCTAGACGTGTCTGCTGTGCGGCCAGCATAGCGTTGATGCCATTCCCCACTGCGGTACCAGTACGGGTCGCCTGCTGCTCGGTGTCAAAGTTCCCATTGACCTGAATAGCACCCCGACCAAAGTTGATCTGGCTCATGGCGTCAGTGCTCACTTCACGAAGTTCCGGGGCTTCCATCTTGATACCTCGGATCAGGTCCTGCACCATGCGCTGACCCCGGTACAGGGTGTATCCGGATCCAGAGAAAGGTCCTTCTTCTGCTGGGGATCCGGGCATGAACCTGGCGACCTGGCTCACGATCCAACCACCAGCGCTCAGTAACGGCGCCACCATGCTCTTGATGCCGTCAATGAAGCCTTGGACCAGGTTGCGTCCTGCTTGGAACAGGGTCTTGCCTAGGTTCACCAGAGCCTGTTGGGCCCGGTCTGGTAGACCCCGGACGAAGGCAATGGCCTCATTGAGACGGGCCGAGATGGTGTCCCGTAGGTTGATGAAGGTGGTCTGGACCGGGGTGTACAGGCCCCGGAAGAAGTCGATGATGCCCTGACCTACGCTGCCCACCTTTTCAAGGATAGAAACGAACCAGTCCCCGATGGCAGGTCCGACTATGTCGATGAGGAACGAGAAGAAGGCGTGGACTGCCTCACCCATGACCTCCAGCAGGGCCAGTAACCCCAGGATGACAAGGACCAGGCCACCGACAACCTGGATGCTGAAGATCAGTAGGTCAATGAGTCCTTCCAGGGCTTTCTGACCGGCCGGACTGGACAGGAAAGCGTTCATGATCATGAAGAACCTGACCAGTTCGTCGATCAGCTTCTTGCCGCCAGCCTCGTCCAACTGGGCCAGCAGGATCACGATGAACTCGGTGACCTGTCCCAGCAACTCGAACACCGACTCAAGTGTCTTTTCCATCGAGTCCAGCCACTGCCGGGCCTTACCCGAGTTGAGACGGTTGGCGATGAAGTTGCTCAACGAGATCAGGGCGTTGGCGAACATCATGCCGAACTTTTCCAGGAACGGCAGTGCCAGGTCCGCCAAGGCTATGAACACTCGTAGCAGGTGGATCAGGGCGGGACCGGCTATCTGGATCCATGCGATCGTGGCGGGGAAGATGTCCTTGACGAACTGAATGAAGATCGGGGAGTTGAAGAACTGCGCCAGCTCCCGGAAGAAGAACCCTAGAGCCAGAGCCACGTCACTAAGCCCGTGGGTCAGGATCGGCCGCAGGTTCTTGATCAGGTCGGTGATGGGTCCAGTACCCAGGGCCCGGAAGAAGCTCTCCTGGACCAGGGTCTTGATGTCTGTGAAGAGTTGCTTGAGCGGCAGCAGGGCCCTGACGAAGTTCTGGGCCGAAGGGGTCAGACCCTGAAGGGCCTTGTTCAACTCGGTGACGTTCTTGGCCGCGAAAGCTCCACTGATCGCGGTACCCATGCCCTGGAAGGCTATGAATAGAACCCCCACCTGGACCCCGATAGAGGCCAACAGTGCAGGGAGTGTGGCAGCCAGGGCAATAAGGCTGTTCAGGGCCTGGATCGCTGCCACAACCAGGGCGACGATGGAGGCCACTAGGGGTACCAACAGGGCGATCAAGGGCGATCGACCACTGATATTGAAACTGGCCCCCACCGCGTCAGCAAAGCCTTGTCCGATACGGTCTAACGGTCCGCCAGGGCCAGCTGCCCGAGCGACTTCCTTCTCTACCTCTTCTTCAAACATCCGCACGAAGCGACCAGCAGCATCGTGAAGTCGGCCCCGGCGATCGAAGACGTACCGGACGCCGTCAATGTGCACGGTTTTACCACGGACGCTGCGCTCCATCGCGCGCCCGAAGTCGTCGCCATGCTTACCTAATTCCTTGCTGGTTGAGTCGGCAAGATGCTCGCCCCAACTTTCGCCAACCTCATCCAGCAGCTTTTCAGCATCTCTGGAGGACGCCTTAATCTTCCGTTCAAGCTCCCGCTCATAAGGATCGGTGTTAGCGTGAACGTCGATGAAGGCTTCACCCTCGGACCCAAAAGCCACAAGGTCATGTTACGGGAATTACTGACCAGCCATCAGTGCCGCAAAATCCTGTGCTGGCATTTCCATCTCATCGAACGGATCGACGCCAGGTAACGGTGCCTCTAGCTTGGCCAGGAACATCGTCACGTCCTTGGAATCCATGGACCGGATCATGATCAGGAGTGCAGCGTCCAGCCAAGCCGACAGGGATAACGTGGCGGCATCAATGTGCCGGAACACCATCTCGGAACCGACCACATCCCATGAGGCTTGGGCGCTGCCAATCAGCCTCAAAGCGATATGCCATGGTCTTCCAGCCACCTGATCAATGACCTGGAAGGCCAGGTCAACATAATCCTGCAAAGACAGGCGCTCGGTGAACAGGGCCTCATCAAGGGCATCGGCCAGGTCTGGCGCCAGGGCTAGGAACAGGTTGCTCACATCTAGGGAGTCCGACATCAGCGTGGCCAACCACTCGGCAGCCGGCAGTGCCGGAATCTGAATGGTCTGCCCATCCACGCTCACATCCAGTGGCCACGGTTGCAGCGACCACACAGGGTCCGTGACCAGTTTGGGTACACGGATCCCGGAATTGGACGCAGGAGCCGAGGTGGCGGGTGGATTAAACGGGCGTCTTGCGCGGCCGGCCACGGCGCACCACCGGCTTAGCCGGCTCCTTTTCCTCGCCGAAGGCTTTGATAACGCCGAACAGGTCGCCCAGCTCCAGGTCCCCGGCCACGTTCAGGTTGGTCAGATAATCCCGGTCCTCCGGCTGCACGATGGCCGACTCCAACACGTCCATCAGCCGACCGATCGCCACCAGCTTGCGGCGGTTCTCCACATCATCACGCTCTACCAGTTGCGCTTCACGCATCAGCAGAACCATCTGGGCGTCACGTAACTGGCGCACCACAACCTGGCGCCCTTTGATCGGAACGATCCGAGTTTCCCGGCCGGGATCTTCTTTGGTCATAAATCAGCAGCCTACTACCGTTCGTAGATGACGTAGCGCATGTGGTTGATCCGGGCGATCTCGGCCAGCGGTGCGGTCAGATAATGCTTCCCCTTCTGACCGGGGTGGCTGACTGATTTAAGCCAGACCGTGTGACCCACCTTGCGCCAGAAGAATTTCAGATGGTACGGCGGGTTGTGGGGATAAATCTTGTGCCGGGGGGCACCGGACTGAGGGTAGGCGGCATAACGCAGCTTGCTGCCCACCCGCCCCCGGACCCCGTTGGGGGTGGTAACGGTCTCCCGGGTGATTGAGGCGGCCAACTTCCCGGTCGTGTATGGGCCCACCAGAAGTGTCACCCGGGCTCGGAACTGGATCTGGTAGGTGACCCGGTCGACCAGCTTCTTGGCGGCTGCACGACTGTGCAGATGCGCCTCTAGGCGATGGATCCGGACTCTGGCCACATCTAACACTCGCAGTTGGGGAACTGCGCCGCAATGGTGCAGTAGCGCTCCACGCAGCCACCTGACGGGGTGCTCTGGATCTGTCGTTCCATGACGATCGACATGCCCAACATGGCGTCTTCCAGGTTCACGAACCAGTTGCGGAAGCAACACTGGGCCGCCCGCAGGGACCGGGCGTCCCACATGTTCTGGATGAAGGCGGCGTTCCACTCCGTGTCGGTGGGGGGGAAGTTGATGTCCCCGGTCGGAGCGCAGCGGATGATGCCCATCCGGAACTGGATCCCCCAGCCTGGCGGGGAACAGGTGCTGTTGGCCTGGCGCACGATGTCCTGTTCCGGGAACGACTGCGAAGACGGCCACGAGTCACCCAGGGCCACGTAGGCGATACCTTCACAGCAGTAGTCCACCTCGGCACCAATGTCGTGGGCGATCTCCACCCCGACCCGGTAGGCGATGTGCTGCGGTGTGCCTGGAGCCCCGGATACGGCCGTGGACAGACAACTCAGCAGGGCCTGAGCCATCAGGGGAACAAACGGGTCCAGGGGATCGGGGCTGGTCATGGAATGATCGTCGTTCTACTGGCCGGCGGCCAGTCCGGGGACACTATCCGAGGTCGGGACCGTAGGCCGTACGGGTTGTACGAGGCGATGACAGAGTCCACCGTCTCCACTCCTGTCAGTCCTCGCCGGAGCAGGTCGTCGATGCTGACCATGGAGATGGACACACCCTGGCGCGTGAGCGACTGGACCCGCTGTGGTAGGCGGCATGGCTGGCCCAGGCAACTTTTGGCCCACTCGCACGCAAGCTCGCCCGCAGCCCGGGATAGGACCGAGGGGACCTCCAGGCCCTGCTGATACGTAACGAAGAAGGTGCCCACACCAGAATCAACGTTGTAGTCCTGGCATTCTGGCCAGCAGTCACCGTCTGTACGTACCAGCCAGGTTCCGTTGTCAACGTCCACTCTCCAGGCATCGACCGGAACGATCTCCCCGTCCTGGGAGATGCCGGTGGCCGGGATTGCTGCGACCGGGCCGTTGAGCCACACCTGACAGGCTGGTTCACAGGTGCAGCAGCCCATACCGCCATCACAGCCGCACCAGCAGTTACGCCACACCCCGTTGAAGATGTACGGCAGCCAGGTCCCATCGGACCAGAAGTAGCCCGAGTTTCCCCGCTGGTTGCAGGTACGTCCACAGGGGCGAACGGTACGGGTGCACAGCCCGAACCGGCGTCCGGTGGCCGCCCAGACGGTGAACGCCCCGTACTCGGCAGCCGAGACCTGAAGTTCGGGGCTCAGCGTCTCCCAGAAGTCATCGCAGCAGTCGGTGGTAACGTCCCACGTACAGGGCAGAGCGGGAGCCATGGTGGTGAAAACTTCCACGGCTCCCGCTCCTTTCTGGACTGCCCATCAAGCTGCCCCAGCTTACGGCGTCAGGTCAGCCAGCGTCGTGCACCCACAGGTCGGGTCCGGTGGCGCCAGCCGAGTCTCGAAGAATCTTCGATGCTCGGTGGAGCGTATTGCCGTCAGTAGCGGTATCTGTGTGGTCGACCCGACCGGGTTGTCCGAGTAGTCGACCATGTATGGGCCGGTGCCCCACGGGGAACGGTTCGAGGTGCGACCGGCGATGACCAGATCCACGGTGTCGTTCTGGAACGTCATCGCCTGGATCGTGGCCTGGGTGATCCAGGGCAGGACCCCGTAGCCGTACTCCACCCCACCGGTACAGGGCGTGGAGGTGTTAGCCAGTCGGGTCCACAGCTCCAGGGCGAAGTTGGCATTGGCCGCCGCACCTGTGTCGCTGGACCAGCCGATGGCGTTGGGAGTAGCGGCGTCGTCGTAGACCCGCTGCTCGGCCGAAGTGATGGCGATCAGGTCCGGGTCCACGTCACACATGGTCAGCGTGACGTTGTACCACTTCAGGATCGGGGCGTTGGTCACTTCGACACAGAAGGTCCCGTCGCCGTTCTTCTTGAAGAAGTCCTGACGCTCCTCGTATTCGGGTTCCATCTCCACAGAGATGACCCCGGAAGAGACCACCGTCGAACACCCGGTCTGTGGCACGCCACAGGAGTTGAGCAGCGTTGCCCGGATTCGGGGGATCTTCCAGATAGTGAAGCACTGGGTGGTCATTACGTGCCCCCTCCGGAGGTGGTACAGGTTCGGGTGACTTGGATTGCCCACACGCCGCATTCCACGGCCACGGCATAGGGACGCTCAGCCACCAGGGAAAGCTGGTTGGTGGACTTGTCCAGCACCTGTCCCGGGTCCGGAACCCAGATCTGCGGGTCCTGCCAGACCAGCACCCGACCCGAGGCGTACATCCACTCGGTGGTGGCATCGGCCGCCTGGCCGGTGGGTCCCGATCCGTCGTACCCTCGCCCGAACACCAGCGGGGTACGGATGACCGTGGACAGAGCCCGACCGTTGAGGTTCTGGTAGTGGATCAGGTAGTTGTTGGTCAGGTGGGCTGACATCCCGGGCCGGGCGTGGATCATCCCCCCCGGCACGTCGTTGTCGGCCAGGGTCTGTTCCAGGATTTCGATCGCCTCTACCGGGCAGCCGGCCGAACCCAGGTTGACCGCGTTGCGGAACAGGCCGGTGATGGTGCCCAGGGCGCCGCTGGTTCCCGACCACACCCGCTGCTCCACGGCCGTCTGCTCCCGCATGGCCATACGGATACGGACCCGTCGCTCTGCTTCAGCGAAGGAGAAGCTGAGCGAGCCACAGGTGTAGCTGGTCAGCACCGAGAACGGGGCACCGGAAACCGAGCCTTCAACGGCATCGAAGGTCTTGGTCCCGGTGATGGGCGGGCAATCCAGGGGAACCAGGTAGTAGTTGTCCTCACAGATGTCCGGGACGTACTGGACCCCACCACCCATGGCCTGGGGGTTGGGGAACGGCATCGGACCCAATGCCACATCGAACAGCCCGTAGGGCCGCTGAGGTGGAGCTGGAGGGTCAATAACGACCGGGGGTATCAGTGCCACCCGATCCTCCTTCCGGTAGGGGTGGCGTGGGGGCGACCGAAGCCGCCCCCACTCCTATCCGTCAGGAACAGGTCGGGCAGGTCAGGGTGCCGGTTGCTGTGGTCTTACCGCTCGGGCACACCGGAACCGTGTAGACGCGGGAAACCGGGCACATCTTCACCATGGCCCAGCCGGTCTCCGTGAACAGGTGGGTCACCTGGTTGGTGGCCAGCTTGGTCGAGTCGTAGACCGAGTTCAGGGTGATCACATCCGACACCGCCCGGACCCAGGTGCCGGCCGGGTAGACCAGGAACTGGAGCGAGCAGGGAAGGTTGTTGATCGGAGTGTCCGCGCCCGGCGAGCCGGTGGCCGCACCGGTGGCGAAGGCGTCCTGCCAGTCGTAGACGTACTGGACCCGGGCCCCACGGCAGGAGAACGCCGAGGCGATAGCCGAATCGGCCAGGCACAACATGTCGGAGTAGTCCCCGCCGTTGCGACGGATCCAGTCAGCCCGCATCTGGGCCAGGATCCAGTACGGCATGACCACTTCCAGAGTGGCGCTGCGCTGCATGCGCAAGCGGTACTTGATGTCCACGATGGCCATCTCGACCGCCGACAGGACCTGGGACACGGTCGAACCGTCAGTAGCCCACGGGGCAGCAGCGGTCAGGTTCACGGCGGTGGAGCCGGTCACCACATCGGCGATCTGCTCACGGTTGATCTGGTGGGCAGAAGCGGCCAGGGCGCCACGAACGAAGGTGGCGGTGAACTCCGGGTAGCCCCGGTTGGCCAGGATGTTTCCGGTCAGACACAGACCGGTCACGCCCAGGCGGGTGTCGGTGAAGTCGGGGCAGGGAATCTCCAGACAGGTCTTAGTGGTGCCGGAGATGACCTGGGCCTCGGTCAGGTCGAAGTAGCCGGTGCCGGCACCGAAGATCGAGTCGAACTCGATACCGGTGTTGTGCCGGATGCCACCACGACGGGCCTGCACCTCAGGCACGTCGTACATGCCATCGGTGGTGATCTGAAGACAGATGTCGTAGTCGGTCTCCGAAGGGGCACACCAACCCTGGGCCGCCACCAGGGCGTCCCGCTCCGGGTGCTGGGCCTGGATCTCCTTGAACCGCTGCTCCACCGAGCGCAGCAGCGAACCACCGGGCAGCCGGGTCTCATCAGCCACGGCCAGCAACTTGACGTAGTCACTCTCGTCACCGTTGACCGAGAACTCGGCCGGGTAGTCGCGGCGCATGACCGCCACCGGGTAGTGCACCGGTCCGGCCACGCTGGGGGCCTTGGATCCGGAGAAGCCCATCGAGCGGGCCTCGAACGCCTTGGCCACATCCAGCAGGGTGGGGAATTCCTGGCCGGCTTCGAAGTTGGGGACGCCGGCTGCCGCCACTAAAGACGAGTAGCGGGGGCGAACGTCACGCTTGCCGACGTCCTGGGTGACCTTGTCGTTGTTCGCGATGATGTCGTTGAGGGAGACGTTGATGACGTTGGCCGACGCGGTCACCGCAGCCGGTTCCTCTACGACCTCGTCGTCGGCCCCTTCCTCACCCTCGGGCTGGGTGCCCAGGGCAGCGAAGGCGTCCTTGCGCCGCTTGCGACCCTGTACCTCACCCGGGACCGTGTCGCGGATGAACTCCTGCAACGCCTGGGCGTGCTCGATCTGCTCATCGGTGATGGTGTCGGGAGTGGCGCCGGACATGATGGCCGTGAACTCGGCCTCAGCCTTGCTGCGCATGTCCTCGATTGCCGTGAACGTGTACGGCGTGAGGTCGTCGGGGATCTGGAATGGCATTGTGGGCCAGCCTCTCGGAAGCCGTGGTTAATAGGCTCCCGGCGCGGCTCACAGCTCAGCCACCGGACGGTGGTCAGATCCCGATACGGCTCACAGCTCAGCTACCGACGATCAAGGACACTATAACTATCTGCGACTGTAAGTGCCACCACCGGCCATGGTGATGGCGATTTTGGCATCGTGTTCGGTCTCCACGATCCGGACCTCCCCATTGGGAAGCCGGACCTCGAACGAGGATCCATTGGCCGTTTGTTCGGCCGTCTTACCGCAGTTGCACATGGGTCACTCCCCCTCTGTTTCTTCAGAATACCGGTGGATCAGCTCCTGGATCAGAGAGGACCTGGTGTTTACCCTCTTCGGGATGCCCAGAGAATCAGCCCACGCCCGCAACTCTTCCAGCGACAGGTCGGCTATAAGGTCACCGATCCGTTTCGGGGTCGCCTCACCAACGTTCAGTTCGTCAACCTGGTCCCGGATGCCCCTCCACTGAGTCGGGGCGGACTCTGACCGACTGGCCCGCAACTCCTCCTTCCGAGCGTCCATGAACATCAACAGGTGTCGGTCCTTGGCCCCGATGTGAACGCCCGCATCGCGTTGCCGCTGAGTCAATGTCTTCTGGTTCGACTCACCGATCAGTTGGGCTTTACGGCTACGGTTCATCGCATGCAGAACACGGTCAACCTGCTCCCGGGGGAACTGGTCGTCAAGAGCGTCACGAAGATCGGCCAACGAAACGATGTTGGCACTAGCTCCCTCTGTCGCCTGTCGATCGACCATATCTAGGAACGTATCCTCGATGGTGCGCTGGACCGCAGTATCGTCCACTGGGCCTTTGGGTGCCGCATACCGATCGATCAGGCCCTGGATGATCCAGTCCCTGCTCCGGGTGCTAACCCCATGCTGACCGCTCAGTTCCTTCAGCTCCTTGAACGTGAGCCCAGCCACCGCATCACGAACCTGCTGCTCGGACTTGGCACCCTGCAACCGCTCCAGGGCACCTTGGAGCAGGCGCCCTTCCAGGGAGTCAGCCTTAGCTTCAGCAGCCTTGACCGCAGGGGCCACCTTCTTGGCCGGGGCAGCCTTGACCGAGGGGCGCTTGGTGCCCTGGAGACGCTTGGCCAGCTCAGAAAGTTGATCCGCCTCTGCGTATCTAGCGAGCTTCAGCCTCTCTCTCTCGGCGATGAATTCGGGATCGTAGAAGGGGCTTGAAGGATCCGTCATTGAACTGTTGCCAGCCCCGTAACGTATCGCGGCAGAGCCCCTCCGAGCACTTGCACTGCGCTCTAACCATCTACCGATAGCCGCAGGCGTGGAGTTCTTCGGCAATCCGCCTACTGATTCACCATCAAGAGCACGTTGAACGTCGTCAAGATACGTCGACTGTCCTGGAGCCAGAGCCTGATCCCACTTTTCAATGCCCAGACCCTCGGCCAGGATCCGGGCATCGAGCTTGCCCTTCTCCTTGGGTAGGGCCGGTGGGGCCGCCTTCTTCGGTGCCGCCTTCTTGATCGGAAGTCGCCGGGGGGAAGGATCACCGAATAGGACCGCGTTCTGTTCTTCGCCACCAAGGTTCACCGCAGCGGCGCGATCCCGGTCCGTCAACGCCTTCCGGTTCGCGACCGGGATCAACCGCACACTCTTCTTGCCAGTGAAGTCGTACCCACCGCCGAACCCGATGATCCCGGCGATCGCCTCGTCCTGCTGGTCGCGGGTCAGGTCACTTAGCGCGGGGTGCTCACGAAGGTCGGCCAAGCCCACCCATTCGCCTGGACTACGAAGATCGCGATAGGCGACCCGGACCCGGTTATCGAGTTGCACCGCACGTACGGCCGGATCAGTCGACAGCCCCGACGGGCCACGGCCCTCAAGGTCCGCCGCCGACGTTGTCTTGCGGGGAGCAGGTTTCTTGGCAGCACGACGATCCAGCTCCTGCTGCGCCACCTGACGGGCGATGTCCTGGATCACTTCATCCTTGGTCTCGCCCTTGGGTCGCTTCAGGCCCTGACGCTCCACTTCGTCTTTCAGTTGCTCAGGAGTGGCCTTCTGGAGCGCGTCATGGACATCGGCCGGCAGTTCGAGCTGGAGGACTTCCTTCTCAGTGAGTGGGGCCTCTTCCTTGAAGTGGTCCCGCATGAAGCTGGACGCCTTCTCCTGGGCTGCGATCCCCTCCTCCAGGGCGTCAGCCTGGGCGATGAGCTTGCGCCGCTCAGCCGCCGGCATGTCGCCACGTAGCGTGGCGTCAATGTCGGCCAGCTCGTCCTTGTTGAGGGAGACCTCACTCTCCAGACGCCGGACCCCCTCCTCCGGACTGATCTTGCCCGTGGCGACATCGTCACGGATCTCGGTCAGGGAACGTCCAGCCGACCCGGGCGCCTTGATGTCAGCCGAGTTCCAAGCCTCTTTGAAGGAAGCCTTGCGTTCCGTGGAGGCGATCGGAACCTGAGCCTTGGGACCGGGAACCGACCCTTCCGGGACAAGCTTCTGGGCCTTGACCGTGGCCGGGGAGGCTTCCACCACCTGGGGCTTGAACAGGCGAATGTCCTCGTCCCCGCGCTTGAAGCTGTAGCCACGGCGCACGATCTCCACCGGGGTGCCAGCCTTGATCCCGGTACCACTGTGCTTGGCCGAGTCAAAGGGAACAACCTCCCCCGCCTTGTTGATCGGGGTCAGGCCAGCTTCGGAGGCAACCTCATCAACCAGCCGGGACAGGGCAGGTGTGTCGCCTCTGTCGACGGCCTGTAGCCAACGGTCCCGAACGTCGTCAGGAACACCGAGACGCTTGGCAGTACTGGTGATGGTCCGTCTCACCACGGCCGGATCGGCCTGGTTGTTGAGGATCTCATCAACCTCGGACGCGGCGGTGGCGATGGACCCCACCTTGTTGATGTCGGCCTGACGAGTGTTGGCAGCCGCTTCTGCTGCTGGGACTAAGGGGGCTGCCTTCTTGGCTGCTCTGCTCCCGGCTGCGCTGCGCAGGTCCCGACTGTCCTGGATGGCCTTGACGATGTCAGCCTTCAGGGCCTTCTTGGGCAGGGTGATGTTCTCGTCCAGGGCAATCTTGCGAAGCTCGGAGACAGTGTTCTTCTCCAGTGGTCGTTCTGCTCCAGCAACAGCCTTCTTTGCCGGTACCTTCTTGGCTACCTGCTTCGCCTCCTGCTCCAGGCGCTGGGCTTCCTCGACAGCCCCCCGTTCACGACTGACTTCCGCGTCGCGACGTAGCAGCTTCGCCTCATCGGCAGCGGTGACCCGGTCGCCACGCTCCAGGGGCTTGGTCGGTGCAGTCTTACTGTCCCGGGAGCGCTGGATCTCCTTGACGATGTCGGCCTTGAGCATCTTGGACTTGAGTTCAACGCCCTCAGTTCCAGCGATGTCCCGAAGTTCTTTGATCGTGTTCTTCTCAAGGGGGCGTTCGGCTGGAGCCTCGGGTACTGCCTTCTTAGTGACACCGCCACCTGGACTCAACCATGCCCGATGGGCGCTACCTCCAGAGTTGACTAGCTTCCCGGTTTCCGGGTCCATGAGGTCATACATCCCGGCACGGGATTCGATCCGAACAAGACGACCATCAGCCTTCGGACCTTTACGGTCACTGCCGTGATACATGACAATGTCGCCAGGTTTAGCCCCAAAGCTCTTGATCGTGCCCCACGAAGGCTTGCCAGCTTCCGGAGCCGCTTTGGGAACAGCCTCCTTGACTGGTACTTCTGAAGCCTTGGGTGCAGCCGGTGCCGCCTTCTTGACCGCCGCCTTGGGCGCGACCTTCTTTGCCGGACCCTGGATCTGGTCCACAAGGGACTGAAGTCGCTGGTGTTCCGGGTTGTCCGGGTTGAACTTGCCCTCCTGGTGCATCCGCTCGACCCGGTTGACCACAGCCTGACGCTGCTCCGGGGTCAGACCGGCAGCCTTGGTCCCACCTTGGGAGGAGACAGCTTTACGGGCAGCCTTGGTAGGCGCTGGCGCTTCGGGGGCGGCAGGAGCCTGCGGCGTGGCGGGAGCAGGCGCTGACGGTGTCGAGGTTTCCTGCTTCTGGTCAAGGTTGTACTTCTCCCTGATCAGGTCAGCCAGTTGCTCCTGGGCCTTGATGTCATCGGCCAGGTGCTCGTCAACCCGACCGGCGCTGCGATTACCTTCCAGGGTCGACTTGTTGACCCTGATGTCGGTCTCCAGCTCTCGCAGGGCGTCACCAGGGTCCTTCTTCCCGGCGGCTACCCCCAGGTAGGCGGAGTTCCACTGCTGGCGCCGGGGCCCGGCCGAAGGGGCAGGGAGCAGGGCATCGCGCACAGCGGTGCGGAACTCTTCAGGCGTCGGGACCGTGGAAACTGCCTCGGGTGCCGGGGCTTCGCCTGGTGCCGTCGGAGCCTGGACCGGCTCGTTGCGTGGCTCCACGCCCTGGGGCAGTTGCTCGGAAGTCTGGGGGGATGGAACCGCTGGCTCAGACTGACGCAACCTCGTGTCCGGCTGCTCGTCCAGCTTGCGCTGCGCCTCCTGGGCGGTAGCGGCACGCTGGTTGGCGGACTCGATCTCTCGTAGTTCCGAAGGGGGATGGGCGTAAGAAGTTGCGGCCCGAGAAATCCTCTCCTCGCGCTGCGCTTCAGTTAACGGTACGCCCCGGGGGCTACGACTGATCGGCTCCGGGGTGGCTCCCTTGGTGCGGGGGGTGGCCACGGCCATCACGTAGTAGCCGCCGGCCCCATCAGGCTGGACCTTTGTTATCCGGATCTCTTGATCATGGTCCAGCATGATGGTTCGACTGTCCCGGTCACGGGCCGGAATAATCGCTGTGGTTCCCTTGGGTACCGCGATGCGAACCGAGATCTTCCCCTTCCCGGGAGGTTCAGTTTGTCCCGTGATAATGCCACCAATATGTGCCCCGCTATATGCCCGGTCAGCGATCAACTGACCCATGAGCTGGTCTTTCAGGCCACCTTCTGGCAGATCTAGTTGATCTTCCGTCAAGCCAAAGGTCTCTGGTCTGACAGTTCGGGTAATGATGATGTCGTCAGGTAGAGAGAGTTTGTGACGATCCATCATCGCCACAAACTTCTTGGTGGTTTCATCAATGTCGCCAGACCGTAGATGCTCATTGGTCTGGTCGATGTCCATACTCAGTCGAGTCAGATCTGAAGCCTCGAAACGAGTATGTGGCAGATTGAATAGGTACTGGGCGGCCTGACCATCACTTCGAAAGGTCCTGGGACTGAAGCCCTCCAAGAACTTCAAGATGCGTTGAGCTACCCCAGTGGCCATCTTCCACTTGGTCCGGAACTTGCCGTCAGGACCGCGCGGATGCAGCAACTCATCCGCAGTGCCCCAAACGTGCCCGATACCCATGACCTACCTCACTGCGCTGATGTCTGCTGTACGGGCGTTGGAGTAACGGGAGTTGGTTGTACGAGTGCCGGCTGGGCTGGCGCTGGAGCGGGTTCCTGTGGAACTTCCTCAGTTTCCATGCCCGGCTCTGCCACAATCGAATACCTGGCGTCCTCTTCCAGGGCCACTTGCCAAGCATCCCAGTCTTGTACTCCAGCAGCCTGATCGGTGGCTGATTCCCCGCTCTGGCCCTGTGGGGCATTCGGATCTACCGGCATCCCAGGTGCGGCCGGTGCCGGAACCGGGGGCTGCACAGGAACCGGTTCGGGGGCGGCGGCGAACAGCATCTGGAACCGGGCCGCCCGGTTGCGTTGGGCGTAGATGGCCTCGTCTTCCATGATGTCCTGGAAGCGCTGCCAGCGTTCCTCAGCGTCACCATCGCCTTGGGCATCGAACTGTGCCGAGACCTGCTCCCTGATGGCGTCAACGATCCCGGTGGGCGGGGCTTCGTACACTGTGTCCTCCTCGTCGGCGAAGACCATGCCGGCAGCGGTCAGGGCGAGGCGTTCCTCGTTGTCCATGGCGTAGACCGGGAACGCTGGGAAGTTCACCGCCAGGGCGGCAGTTAACTCCAGGTTCCCCTGCACGGCGCGCCAGTCCCCGGACAGGGGGCTGCGCCGTAGCTTGGCTGCCTGCTTGGTGGTGGCTTCCGGGACCAGGGCGCCAGCCACCCAGATGCCGAACTCGTCCTCACCGGCTCGTACAGTGGCGATCTCGTATCCGGTGTCGTCGTAGTGGCGCACCACATTGGAGTAGTTCCACGAGATCGGGGCGTGCCCGGTGTCCATGGTGATTTTCCCGGTGCGCACCAACTGCCCATCGGAGGTGAGCGTGGAACCCAGGTGGAAGGGGCGGTAGCCCAGCTTGGTCCGGGGGGCCAGCACACATTCGCGCATGGTCACGTCACGGTGGCACTCGTTCCAGGCGGCCAGGTGACCGAACACCCGACCGTCACCAGTCACCTGGAGCGGGGTGCGCTGCTTCAGGCTCGGGTTGTCGAACCAGTCGGCCGGCGGGGAGACGGTGGAGTCGAACGTGTCCACTTCGGTCACCGCGTAGCCGGAGTTCTGTTCGGAGTCCGAGACGTTGACCCCATACTTCTTCAGGGCTGCGGAGATCCGACCCTTGATCTGGTCCAGTTCCTTGGCCGAGTACTGACGGGCGTTCTTGGGCATGTTGATGTACGACCAGGCAGCTCTACAGTGTTCCTCGGAATCGAGGGGATACCGCTTCTTGCCGTCATCCTGGTAGCCCGGGTCGGCGTACTGAACATCACCGTAGGGTTCCTTGGGGTCCTGTGCGGCGAAGTCTTCCATGGCTAGTTGCACTCCTTCCTTCGCCGAGCGATCCCAGGGGGCCCGGATATCATTGTCGTTGAATTCACGTGCCATTACCGGATAGATGTCGCTGATCACACTACGCAACTGGGCCATGTCTTCAGTAGAGATGCCCGGCAAACCACCATGGGCCCCCGACAGCAACGCTGCGGCGGCATAGACGGCGTGATAGATCAGGGTCAGGCGACCATTGATGATGTCGCCTACCGGAAGACGGTACGAGGTGGTCGCTGTCTCCGGCTGGGCCGGGTCCCGCCACAAGAATGCGCGGCGGAGCTTACCGATATCAGCACCTTGTGCACTGACCTGAGCCCAGGCTGCGATTCGCTTGACCGCGTCGTCATTGTCAAAGACCGCATTTCGAGGCGCCAGGGGGAGCCCATGCCACCCGGTCGTGTTGACGGTAAAGACCTCTTGGAGGTCAGCATCCACACTCGCTCGGTACCGCTGGTCCGAGCAACCACAGTCATCGGCGTCGTCGCCAAGTTCCCCCACCATGTCCGGATCGTCATCGGGCCAGTCCCCGTCCCCCAGGTCCATCAACCGCATGGCGGCGAAAGCTGGGATGGAGACCAGGGTGGCCCCACCGATCGTGTACATGGTCATGTGGTCGAACCCGGTCTCCGGGTTCACCGTAGCGGAGATCCGACCCCCTGGGTCCACGCTGGGTCCGGCTACCCCCATCTGCACCAGGTGTCGGGCCTGCTTCACCTGGGGGACGATGTCCTCGTTCAGCCAGTCCCCCCAGGCGTAGGCCCAGTCCTTCCCCTCGTGGTCGGGGCCGTAGGTGATGCCCAGGATCCGGCCCACGGTGACGGCACCATCGTGCCCCGGGCCGGTCTTCTCCCGCCAGGCCAGCGGGAGCGGCAGCATCCGGTGGGACAAGGCGCCGTGCTCGAAGATCCGGGTCTTGTTGGGTTCCCCGGTGGGGCGTCCGATGGGCGCGATGGGTCCAGCCCAGACCTGCCCCAGCTCCGGCTGCATGTCCATCAGAGCCTGAGCGGCAACCAGGGCGCGTTCCCCTGGATGTCCTTTCCCGGGTGGGGCTCCTACTGCCTTCTGGTGCAGAATATTGCACAGGCCCTTAGGGTCCTTGGGGAAATACTTCTTCAGTTGCAAGACGCATCGATAGAAGTCATTGGGCATACGCCAGCGAATCTTGGCAGCACCTTTACCCACGAGCCAGTAGCGAGCTAAAGGTAAGGGCATACCCCTAAGAGGATTGGGGTCCACGGTGATCCTCACCTCCTAGGTCGCCGCTTGGCGTCGCCCCTCCGGTCACCGTTCCGCTTGCACTCCAGGCAGGTCCGTGCCCCATAGGTATTGACGTACCAGGACTCAGGCTTCGTGATGTCGTGCAATCCGCTACGACAAACTTTACGGATCGCATATGAGTTAATTCCTCGGGCGATATTGATCGACGAGGTAGTGGGGTCCAGGTGTGATGGATTAACGCACAACTTGGTTCGACAGAGGTGATCGAGTACAAGTCCGTCAGGTATTGAGGCTCGAAGCAATTCGAAAATAACACGATGAGCTTTTTGACCATGGAAGATTCCATAGCCATACATCTTGCTGACTTCGCCACGCCATAACCAGCACTCATCCGCTGGGCCTTCTGTCCAGCATTCCTCCAGCTTCCATTGCGATCGCTTCTTCGTAAAGAGTGGATCTCCGTAACGCCACCAGCGCTTGTAATGCTTATCGCACATACCTCGGGTACCGGAAGGACCGTCACAGCCAGGAGTGCAGCACATGTGCCAATACTACTGGATTGTCCTACCATCACCGGCCCCCTTCAACTATCACTACATCGCACCGACAGCCGATAACTTCCTCGGGTGGTCCCATTGGATCACCTGGGAACATCAGAGGGAAGTTGCCGACCACGAATGGAGCATAGAGTTCTACAGTTTGTCCATCGGCAGCGGCGTGTGTTGGACGTACCCGTCGATCACGCTCAGAGTCCCACCGCTTAAGAAGCCGGCGTCCAGAAACTCGGCTCTGCTCCAATCCAGCAGCAACGGTGCCAGCCCCATATGCTCGCGTTGTTTCCGTAACTGCAATAACTCTCGCCCGATTCGGCCATCGCTCACTATCGGTATAGGTGAGCACCCGATCGACTCGTTGAGCGACCTGCTCCACAGATCCACCACTGTTCGTGGCATCAGTTATCTCCGTAAAGATCAGGTTGTAGACCTCGGACGGGATCCGGACCAGAAGGTTCTGGGTCTGGGCCAGTTGACTCATGACGAAGGCGTGCCGGGATACTGGCGGCAGGTTGGTGGCCTCGTTCCATGCCCCCATGGAGATCTGCCCGATGACGGACAGGATCGTGTCCACCTCATCATCCCAGTCGCCCTGGGTCTGGAAGATGTTGGCCGGGTCCGGCATCATCTTGTACCGGTTCCACGGATCCATGACCGCATCTTTGGCCTTGCTCAGCCAGCGACGCAGGGCCCCCGACACGACCCCGAACAGGTGTTGTTCGTCGCGTTCACGGTTGGGCATCGAGGAACCCTCTGGTTCGCAGAGCCTCCCCTAGGGCGTTGGCATCATGCTCCGCGCCACTGGCCAGGGTCAGGGTGCAGTAGCTTTCCAGCACGTTGCGCAGGGCATTGGTGTCCACGGTCATGGACAGGTTGTCGGTCAGGACCGACAGGTGATCCCACACTCCCCGCAGCAGGGTCTGGGCGTGCACCACACCCTTCACTTTGATCTTGGTGTGGAGCTGATGCGGTGGGGTATCCGGATACTGGCCCCGGGTGGTGGGATCCAACAACCGCTTCCCGGCCACCTCCAGGGCCCGCAGCGCTACCGCGTTGGCGACCACGAAGGTGGTGATGGGGGAAGGCACCGAAGCTGACGCGGTGCGGGCCTCTACTGGGGTACTAGCGTTCTGGCCCGGTCCAGCCAGGGCATTGGCGGCGGTGGAGTTGACCGGCATCGGGGGCGGCACCGTCTCCTGGATCCCGGTGGGCGGTGCCGGCGGGGGTGCGGGGCCGGCACCGTTGCTCTGGGGTGTGACCACCGTGTCGGCCGGCAGGATCGCCTGGGTGTAGCCGGCCACCTCCCGCAGTTTGGCGATCTGGAACAAGTTGGGATCCCTGAGCATAAGCTCGCGGGTGAAGCGCTTGAGGTCCTCTTCATCGGACGGGGCATCGGTGAGCTTGTAGTCCCCGGCGATGAGCACCGCCTCGTTGGAGACGATGCCCTTCTCTTGTAGATTCAGGGTGTCCTGAAGCCTTTGTGGACGGACGACTAGCGGGGCCGTGTCGTAGGAGAACGTGTACCGGTCCGGGTCCTTCTTGATCGCCTTCAGGGCCGGGGTCAGGTACGTCATCGACAGCGCTTCACAGATGCGCGTCATGATCGGTTCAATGTGGACTTTGACGTTCTCAGCGCCTACGTGCCAGGCGCTGTTACCGGTGTAGTAGGTGGTGCCGTTCCGTTTGGCGAACCAGGTCCCGTTGTCGGTGACCGGGCACCATACAGTGCCGGTGTATTTGACAACCTCTTGGTCATGGGTTCCAGTCAGCGACTTCATGGGCCGGACCGTGCTACGAACCCAGTTACCAACGGCATGGCCACCGTCAGACTGAATGGTAGATACCATTCGTCCGGACAGGACTAGGGCCAACTCGTAAGCGTCCAGGGCACGAGGATTCCGTTGCCAGATGTCTAGGTTTCGGGGGTAGTGCCAACCGTCACCCTGGCACGACACATCGATGAACAACTCCAGTTGGGCCCTGGTCAGGTTCTGGATGAAGTCCAGGGAGACGATCTTGCTAGGAGCCAGGGGGCGCAATTGATCCCCGGCCAACTTATTGAGCCGGAAGACAGTAACCGGGCCACCGTACGATGAAACGCAATCTTGAATGGCGTCCGTCCATGACGGCACGACCGACTTGCGAAGAGTCGTCGCCCTGGCTCCGAACAATCGCGTCAAGCATCCTCTGATCCGATCGACCTTGACGGGGTTCTTGGTATGCGACTGACAGATGGTGATACGACCGCTATCGCTACCCTCGGTCCAGTACCAGGCCATCAACTCAACGAAGTCGTCAAGATACTTCGGCTCAGTGGGTAGGTCTGCTGCCGGAGCAGCCGTGGGTATGGCGTGTTCGCGGAATAGTTCCTGAGTGGTAGTGAACTCACGAGCCAGGTACCTGACACCGTCTTGGTAGCGCGGTCGCAGGACCGGCCAACGATGCTCCGGAGTGGTCAGTGACGAGTGACCCTTACGCTGCATCGAGAGCATCGGTTCATCTACGACCTCAGCTCGGTAGATGTCCTTGACGGGCCCCCACTCACTGAGCCCGGTCTCGTGGTTCAAGGTCAGGACCTGATCCCCGACCTGGATCTCGCTCTCCTTCTTCCATCCATCTCGGGTGAGGATCTGGGTCTGGTCATCGACGCACCAGTGATTTGCGTCCCCGGTTCCCAGCAGAATTTCCGGCGCCATATCCATCGCTAAAGCGAAACGTCTCACTGCTTCTTGGCGAAGGTCCAGAGCCTGTCGGCTCAGCTCGCTGGCGAAGTTCACCAACTGGATCTTGCCCAGGGCGTCCAGCGGAACTTCCATGATGGTGGGGACCACTCCAGCGGCAGTGCCCTCGCCTTTCAAGGAGGCCGAGCCAGTGCGCAGCAGCTTGGTGGTCAGGCCCTCGGCACCAGTGAGCCTGCCATCTTCGTCACTGTCATCGTCCGGGAAGCTGATCTCTTGTGGGATCGGTAGAAGTCCAGCAGACACCAGGCGAGAGTCAATCTGGGCAAACACATAACGTGTGAGACGCTCGATCTCCCACAACATAGGCAAAGCCGCCCGCGTCGGAGAATCAGCCCAGATATTGCGGCGCGGGTGGGGAGTCCAGACTCGGATAACAAGGTCAGAGTTAGGGTCCAGGTATTCCTTGGAGCCGTCCGGGTAGATGTAGGCAATGTTGCCTCCCCATCGCCTCAGTTCCGAACAGGAGACGATGAACCATTTATCTGGATCATCGTCGTTCTTGGCCCCGCGTCCGACGATGTAGAAGTCCCCCGCCACCGTCAGGTTGATCCCTGCCAATCTCAAGGCTTCAGCCTTGGAGCTGGGACCTCCGAGCACAGTGTCGGCAATGGCGGCAACCTTCGGGTCGGTGCTCTCCTGCTGGACCCGGCCGTTCTTGTCCACGTCGGCCACATAGATCCGCACCCGGGAGCAGGCTGAGCCCACCCAGTTGGCGGCGAACCGTAGCTCTCCCACGATGTCGTAGAGGCGCCAGGCTTCGGACTGCCACTCGTCGTTGCCGAACCGGTAGGTGCGCCAACTCTGACCCTCCAGGTTGACCCGGGCGGCCGAGGCAACCAGGCTGGAGGCTGCCTCATGGGGCGGTGGGGTGACCTGTGGGGTGCGCCGGAACCGTCCCATCAGCTATCACGGTCCAGCAGCAGGCCGCAGATCATGGAGGCGGCCGGTATGGCCAGGACGCTGATCACCCAGACGTTGGGGAACAAGGTGACCACCGGCATCACCGGGATCGCCACCCAGATACTGGTGCACCAGACGCAGTGGGCCAGATAGGCGGCCAGCGACTGGGGACCCCACTTTTTCACCACCCACTGGCGATAGCCGACCGCTAATTTGTCCTCGACAAGTAGCCGGGTCACCCGGGCTACTGCGAGAACCCCCACGATCAAACTGACGACCAGCACGCCTCATACTCTAAGGCCATTGATCACGCAATAGGTAGTAGCCGCGTTATCCTCAGAGGAGTCGGCCCAGGTCGTAAAGCTCCTGGCCGAGACGGAAATCGTACTTGCCTGGATCCGACACCCGCATCCGTCGTTTCTCCCCCGCCATCAGGTATCGACAGGCATGGACCAGGGCGTCCATCCGGTCCGGGGAATCGCGGGTGGACTCGGGATCGAACAGAACCATCTGGTTCTCCAGCTCCTCGAATTCCGCGCACTGGGACAGGTCCACTACACCACAGGTGCAGACCATATGCAGGCGTCCCTGTTCGTTACGCATAGCCACCGGCTCGGCCCGGGTCTTCTTCCCGTGCTTGGAATCCACACCCTTCATGGGGGGGGTGGTGCCGGGCGGGAACAGCCTTTCCTCGTCGCGTAGTTCCACGTACGCATCCTGGAGCACTTCCTGCATCCAGCGCTTACCCAGGTTGGTTTCATAGACGAGAAGATCTGCTCGGTACTGGGCCAGGACCCGCCACATGTGAATAGCAGCCGCTCGACCAGTGCCAGGGAAGCTGTGATCTGCGAGCACGAACATTTCGTCCGCCGGGTCCCGACCCACCACCACGATCCCGGTCTCGGCCTCTTCGCCGGTGAGGTTCGGGTCCACTCCCACAACGCGGGCAACCAACTCATCGGGAACTCCTACGATCCGGTTGCGGTAGATGTCCATCCGTTTGAACAGTCCGCCCCCGGTGGCGTCAAGCATCTTGCCGTACAACTCCTGCTCACCCAGGGCGGTGCCGGCGTAGCGGTTCTTCAGCTCCCGCAGCACGTGCTGGGACAGGTTGTCAGCATTGTCGAAGGTGGATCCACCCATGACGTGGACGGTCCCGTCACTGCGGGACAGCCATTCGATCAGGAGCTTGATCGGCTTGGGGGTGGTGGTGACGAATGCCCGTGGGTGATCGTCGACAAGGTCGATGCGGAGCGAAGGCAAGATGCCTTCATACCAAGACTCGTATGGCTTGGGCCACTTGGCTAACTCGTCGCAGTTGTGGATCTTGATACGACCTGAACCAGCGAAGAACTCGGGAACATTCTCCACGACCAGGTCAAAGACATCAGCGGGGTTGATCTCCCGCTCTACGTGCAGCACGACCACTGGCACCGTATCTACGGGCTGATTCTCGTCGACAGTCGTCTGAACAGCGTTTGGCTCGCATCCCGGTACTGAGGAAGGTACTACCGCACATGTCGCAGATAACTGGACGCGGTTCCCGTCGTTGCCAGTAGGCCCGGAGCCGGTCGCGAACCGCCTCTGGTGTCTGGTGTCTCGTCCACGCATCATCGTCTCGTTGCAGGGCAGTAAGTCTGCGATGGTCTGAGATGGTGAGAAGTTCAAGGTTCGATAGGGAGTTGTTACTTCGGCTTCGATCGATGTGATGGATCTCGTAGCCCTCGGGGATGACTCCATGGACGCTGATCCAGACGGCTCGATGCAGGAGCATCCCGTCTCGGTTGTAGTAGTACCTGGCCCGCTTGTTGTAGAACCAGGACTCTCCTCCCCACTCGAAGAAGGCGGGGGCTGAGGATGGCACAGGATCTGCGTATCCATTTTGGATGACCATGACGATAAGGTATCACCAATATGGACCTGATCTGCTCTTACCCAAGATCCATTAGCCCATATTCGGTGATCGCCGGTGACGGCAACGGAACCTTGCGAGGTGTGTATGCGGAGTACTTGGGCACCCTTGCCGGACAACCCGCTTCGAAGCACCCGCCGCCATCCCTGAGTGGTCGCCACCAAATCTCCGGGCTGAACGTTTTCTATGCTTACTGGGCCCTTGAGGGTGACGACAGGTTCGCCCTCAGCCACGCACCAACAGCCCGAGGCGTTGTATCCACGCCCCACATCCTCGTCATCCGCACCTTCCGCGTAGACCTTCACCCCATCCGGGAACAGGACCATGGGACGGGGGGACTGCTTGTAGCGGTGGGGCATCTTGCGCCGGTCCAGAACGGAGAGCATGCCAGCCGGCCCGTCCATACAGATGGTGCGGGTATCGGCCAGAGTCTCCCCGATGACCAACCACTCGGTGGGGCGCCCAGCTCGGTCGACCGGGTGCTTCTGGATCTGGTCAGTGAGCCACTCCGAACCGGCCCGACTCTTCCCCCAACCTCTGCCGGCAAGAGCCAGGGCGACCAGCCAGTCCCCAGGTGGGGGGATCTGCTCCGGTCGGGCGACCCACCACCACTCTCCCCGGGCCATCTCCTCCAGGGCCAGGTCGGACTGTTCCGACAGCCACTGTTCCCGGACATCTGTCGGAAGTCGGGAAACTCGTTTGAGAAGGGACAGGCCCACGAGATGATCATAAACGGCCTGTAGTATCAAAGGACCACCCGGCGTCTTTGGCGCCGGGCTTCTTTTGTCGTATCCAGGGGGTACCCTGATCAACATGACTTCCGAAATGATTGAACACGTTCTTCTTGGCCGTGAAGTGGTAGAAGACGGCCGTCTCAAGCAGCTTCGCGAGCAGCTCGGATTTTCGGTGAACATCATGTCCGAGGTGCTCTACATGAATGCTGTCAGCTACCGACGTTGGGAATCTGGCACTGGTGCGGCCCTTCGTCCCTCTATTGCCGAGCGACTCGGTCGGTTCTATATCCAGGCCAATAAGGCGCTGGAGTTGCTGAGCGAACAGGGCCTGGACCTAGGGGGACTAATTCCGTTTCATCTGGTCGCCGGGGCCGCTGGGCTTCCCCATGAAATCCTGCTCCAGCACTGTCGCCAGGGTCGGGTCAACGGAGTGGACCTGGGCATCCTGGGGATGTGGCTTCGTCGCAGTGATCTGGACAAGTTCATGGCGGATGTGCGATGACCTTTGTCAACTGCCCGATCTGTCAGACCCCGGTTGATCCAGCAGCTGGCACCACCCATCCAGGTTGCGCCCCTTGGGCCGATGCTGGAGAAAATCCTGATGCAGCCCTGTTGAAACATGAACTTATGCAAATGATTCTATGGGCTGATCGGGATGCCCCCCGCTCCCGGCAGAAGATGATCGGACCCTCGCAGATCGGCGTGGTCTGTGACCGTCGCATCGGCTACCAGGTCGCCGAGATCCCTGAGGTCAATGTGGACGATGACCCGTGGCCAGCAATCGTGGGCACTGCAATCCACACCTGGCTGGATGCTGCGGTGACCAACTGGAATCTGGCCAACTCCTCCACTCGCTGGGTGACCGAGCGGACCCTTCCGGTGACCGATTTGATCACTGGCCGGGGTGATCTTTTCGATACTCACCGGGGCGTGGTCATCGACCATAAGGGGGCTGGCTCGACCGTCATGAAGCAGGTTCGAGTGCAGGGACCAAAGCCTGAACATCAAGTACAGGTTCAGCTTTACGGCCTGGGATACCTGAATCTGGGATACAAGGTCAATAAGGTGGCCGTCATCTACTACCCCCGTGCCGGATGGTTACGTGACAGCTACTGCTGGGTTGCTGACTTTGATCCGCAAGTGGCCTACGATGCTCTACATCGCCTTGGAGAGATCAGTCGCACCGTTATAGGTCTGGACGTGCTGTCTAACCCCCATCGCTGGGAGCAGGTAGACGCTTGGCCCGGTAACGGTTGTGGACTGTGCCCGTGGTATGACCCAGGGCGGGACAGCGAGCGCGGAGCAGACGACAGGGGCTGCCCCGGACGGTGACGAGTAGAGACGGAGAACGAGACGTGGAAGAGGAATGGGGAGAACCCAATCTTTCCGGCGATCGGCTCAACCCCCGCGAGATCGTGGGACACCTGCTGATCCTGTGGCCGGTGGACTACATCGCCCACAGCCCGACCAAGTTCACCCGACCGGACAAGCCCAGTGACGCCGTCATCCTGGATGTGTGTGACCTGGATCTCCCCGATGAGGTGGGCGTACCCGGGAAACTGTGCCGGCGGGTGTGGTGGCGTCAGTCGCGGCTCATCATGATGCTCAAGGAGAAGATCGGCATCCGGATGCTCTGCCTCATGACCCAGGGCACCGCTAGTACCGGGTTCAATGCACCGTTCGAACTGATCTCGGTGCTGTCTGATCCAGACTGTCGGGCCCGAGCCGAGACCTGGCTCAAGGCCAATCCGGACTTCTGCCCCAGTACCCCGGCCAATAAGCCGCAGCCTGGTTCCATCAGTGCGGTAGCGGCGCCGGCCGAGGTGCCATACGTGGCCCCGACCACCAACGTGGCTGCGATGACCACTCTGGAGCGACTGGCCCGCCAGTCCCAACAGGGGGTCCATCTGCCACCGCCTCCGCCGCGCGAAGGCATCCCTTACTGACTGGCGCGCCACTGGCGCAACCAGCCGATCAGGATGATGATGTAGGACTACAGGGCCGTAAACCACTGATGGCCCCCATACCTCAGCAGGAGGGGCCATCAGTGTGGAACGAGGAGATGCGATGAGCTTAGCAGAAGCTGCCCGCACATGGCATCTTGCCGGCGTGTCGACGATACCGGTGATGGCGAATGGCACTAAACGTCCAGCCGTTCGCTGGGGTGAATACATCGCGGCCCCACCCTCAATGGAGAAGGTCAATTACTGGTGGGGTAACGGCCAGGAGTATGGACTGGCCTTGATCTGCGGAAAGGTCTCCGGCGGCCTGGAGATGACCGAGCTGGAGGCACGGGCCGCCGAGCCCGATCAGCTCACCAAGATTGCCGCCGAGATGACCACTCCGGACCTTTCCGGGATCTGGGAGATCTTGTGTCAGGGATACATGGAGTGGACCCCTTCCGGGGGCATCCACTTCCTGTACCGGATCTCTGATCATGATGTTCCGGGCAACGAGAAGATCGCCCAAGACGCCTCAAACCACGTCATGGCCGAGACCCGGGGCGAGGGCGGCTACGTCATCGTGGCCCCCACCTCGGGCCCGGTGCATGCCACCGGGGAGCCGTGGACGCTGGTTCATGGCAGCTTCGGCAAGGTCCCCGAGATCACCTGGGAGCAGCGCTGCCTGTTCCACCAAGCCCTGCGTGCCGCGCTAGACTCGCGTGCGGTGGTTCCGGTTCCTCCATCCCAGATCCACCCATCGGCCCCGCTCCCGATCACGTCCCCCCCGGGGCGCCGGTTGAGCGGGGCCACCTTAACCCCGGGTGATGATTTCGAGCTGCGTACCGACTGGGCCGAGATCCTGGAGCCGCACGGCTGGTCCCTGGAGCATGCTCGGGGTCAGGAGCGGCACTGGACCCGGCCAGGGAAGAATCCTCGGGAGGGAGCTTCGGCCACCACCGGCCGGGCCAACGATCGGGACCGTCTGTACGTTTTCAGCACCTCCACGGTCTTTGAGGCGAATACCTGTTACACGAAGTTCGCCGCTCACGCCATTTTGAACTTCGGGGGGAACTTCCACGCTGCTGCGGTTGAGCTAGCATCCAGGGGATATGGGTCCCGTGCGGTTACGCCACCAGAACTGGAAGAGTGGATCATCGATGGAGTGGAGTACGTAGATCCGTACTACCGCAACAACGATGACGGAAACGGACGCTACTTGAGAGACCGCATCAGAAACCGGTACGCCTACGTGCGCCAGGAGCGGCAGTTCTACGTCTGGGACGGCAAGGTCTGGGCTCCTGACCTGGGCAACAGCATCGAGTATGAGTTCAAGATCCTGGCCCGGGAGATGTGTGACCGGGCCGAGGCCAACGGGGACGAGAAGGCGCTGAAACGCTGGATTCTGGCCGGCAACATGGCCCGGATCCAGGCGGCCGTCAACGCCCTGAAGACTGAGCCGACCATGACCATCGGGACCGAGGATCTGAACCCGGACCGGCACCTGGTCAACCTGGACAACGGCATCCTGGATCTTGAAGACGGACAACTGCACCCCCACGACCCGGGTAAGCGCATGACCCGGACCATGGGTGCCGCCTTCGACCCGCAGGCCGCCTGTCCCAACTTCGACCAGTTCATCGAACAAGTCCTGCCTGATGAGGCAACCCGGGACTATGTCCAGCGGGCGGTGGGCTACACCCTGCTCGGGGACGCTGACCAGCGGGCCATGTTCCTGATCCATGGACCCTCCGGAACAGGCAAGAGCCAGTTCGTTCGGATCATGGAGATGGTCTTCGGGGACTACGCGGCCACCGCACCACCAGGCACGTTCAAAATGTCCCGGGACAAGGCCCCCTCCAATGATCTTCACCGCCTGCGGGGTCGTCGCTTCGTCTCCACCTCCGAGACCGCCGACAACGCCAGCTTCGATGAGGATCTGCTGAAGCGGATCACCGGCCGAGACCAGATCTCTTCCCGGGGCCTGTACCAGGAGTATCAGGAGTGGACGCCGGAGTGTTCCCTGTGGCTGGCCACCAACCATCCCCCTCGGTTCAACTCTGATGACGATGCCATCTGGCGTCGGGCCAAGCTGATCCCGTTCACGACCCAGTTCGGCCGCGAGCAGGTGGAAATCCCCGACATCGCCCGGAAGATCTTGCAGGCGGAGTCTGACGGGATCCTGAACTGGATCTTGGAGGGTGTGCGTGAATTCCAGGCCCGGGGTCTAGATGAACCGGACCCGATCCGCCGTAGCTCATCGGAGCACCGCTCCAAGTCCGACTCGGTGGTCCGGTTCCTGGACGACAAGATCAACGATGGGGTGCTGGTCCTGCAAGAGCATGAACGGGTCAGCCTGCTGGAGCTGTACAACATGTACTCGACCTGGAGCCAGTCGGTAGGCGAGCACCGGCTGGGCAGCCGTCGCTTCATGCGGCGCCTGGAGTCCTGCGACTACCCCATCACCCGGACCCCTGAGGATCAGCCGGGTACGGCCTTCTGGATCGGTCTGGGCCGTGCCCGCATGGCCAGCCTGCTGGGTTCCTTCATGACTTGACAGTCCCTCGTGGACGAGCTACGTTGGGCTCGTAAGCAAGGGGGTACTCCCCTAGATGGAGGAGTTCGTGAATGGTCGAAGATGTAGACATTGACTCATTGATCATCGATCGTCCCATCCGAACGGGACCCGTTGAGGTTCAGGCGGCCCTGGAACAATCGATCAAAAAAGTGGGGATACAGCAACCCCTCGTCGCCCGTCCGGACCATGTTGTCATCGACGGGGTACGTCGTATCGCTGCGGCCAAGAACCTCGGCATCACGCACGTGCCCGTGGTAGTGACCAGCGACTTTGATCTGGTCGTCGAAACAATGACCAGCACCCTCAAGGATGGGTTACACGCCGTACCAGCAGATCATTACCGCGCCTGGTACCTCTACCAGGTGACTCGACCCATACTTGCGGGTGTTGGGTCTCGCCTACGGAGGTGGAAGAAGACACCAGGAATGGCGGGGGTTGTCGCCAGGAAGAACAATGACACCGCGTTTAGTCAGCGGGTCTTGCTGGGGGAAGCCATAGGCTATCACCAGGGGAAACTTCAACAGGCGGTCTTCCTGCTCGCCCGGGTGTGGGACCCAACCCATCCTGACCACGAGCACGCTTTGAAGGTGCTTGAACAGGTAGACAGGGGTGAACTGACAGTTTATTCGGCGGGCCCCAGGGTTCAGTTTCTTCGTCGCCGCCTAGCAAACCCTTCCTACGAGGAACAGTGGTCGATCCTGACCAATTCGGTCGTAACGATGGGCGCCTCTGTCAAGGCCCTACAAGGGATCTTGGAGGTGCATGACAAGTTCGCTGCCGAAGAACTGGATCGGTTTATCGACACGTTCATGAAAGATCGGTTCGACCTGTACCAAGTGATCAAGAAACTGCGACGCAAACGAGGAGAAAAATGAGCAGGAACAAGTACAGCGAGGAAGAGATCGGTGTCGGCGCCCTCACCATCGACCACAAGGTTCAGCGGGCCGCGATCGACATGGCCAAGGTGCAGAACATCGTCAGCAACTACAACCCTGACGCCATCGGTGTCATCACCGTGTCACGGCGTGACGAGGACAACCAGGTCGTCCTGGACGGCTGGCACCGGGTGGAGGCCGTACGCCGCCTGACCGACAACCAGGGGACCGTGCCGGCCCGAGTGTTCGAGGGCCTGACCTTGCAAGAAGAGGCCAGCATGTTCCTGGCCCTGAACACCACCAACCAGCCCAAGCTGTACGACCGGTGGAACGTTCGGGTCACCGAGGGCGACCCGGTAGCGGTGGAGGTCACCGAAACGCTGCGCCACTTCGGCTGGAAGCCGAACAACCAGCAGGCTGACGGCTCCATGTGTGCCATCGGCTCCCTGGAGCGCATCTACCTGCTCTCCGAGAAGGCCCAGGTGGAACCCAACCTGGTCCACGCCACCATCATGGTGCTGACCAAGGCGTGGGGTCACAACCGCTTCGCCGTGGTGGCACCCATCTTCGAAGGTGTCGGGCGCCTGATCGCTGAGCACGGCTCCAAGCTGGATCTGACCAACCTGATCGCCGTGCTCAAGGAATACAAGGGCGGCCCTCAGTCCCTGCACCAGGAGGCCCGGGTGCTGGCCAACCTGCGCAACGTGCGCATTGCGATGGCGGTAGCCGACCAGCTCACCGAGCGGTACAACAAGGGCAAGAAGTCAGAGAAGAATCAACTGCCCGCCTGGCGTCACCGGGTGTAGATGCAAAGAAGCCCCTACCGGATCCCGGTAGGGGCTTCTTTGTTTGAGCTAGTTGACATCGATCAGTTCGGCACCGTTGAGACTGCGCAGTTCCTTGGCCAGGGTGCTGGCGTATCCCTCGGATACACCGGCTCGTTGGGCCAGGACCTTGATTGTCACGATCGGGTCCTTCGCCAGGACTGCCATCACCCGCTCGCGACCGTTAGGTCCCCGCTCCTTCTGGAGCGGAAGCTCCGGCTCCTGGGTCTTGACGACCCGGTTGCCGGCCGCAATGTACGCCTCCACCTTCTGGATCTGGAAGCCCAGTTCGATGAGTGAAACCGAACCAACGATCATCAGACCGTCGATAGCCAGCGGCAGAAGATACGCCGCGAGCTGGTCGCCTTCGCTGTGCAGGAAGATGGCGTCACGCTGGTGGAAGTACGACAGGATGGCGGTGATGGCCGCGATCGAGGCGGTGCCAACGACCCGAAGGATCTTGAACCACCAACTGCGATCAGGGTCCATCGGGATCCGGGTGACGATCTCGAAGGCCACGAACAGGAACGTTGGCGCGACCAGTGAGATGCCGATTCCGAACGGTGTGTGTGGTGCGTGGAGCACGTTTCCAATGGCTGAGGTGGTGAAGCCGAACGTTGTCGCTGCCCGGCACGCCTTCTTGAGCCACAGGAGCATTTCCAGCTTCTTTTCGTGCATGACTACGTTCCCCTTTCTAAGGGCTTTAAGTGATTGGTCCGGGGTTAACGGGGGCATAGCCTCGCCCGTTCAACTTCACCGGTACCATGAACTGTACCAGGGATCTCTGGGGTGTCAAGGGCTGGGCAGAAAAAGAACCACCCTCCCGGCGTGAGCACGGGAGGGTGGTTCGTGGGGGAGGCTCCCCCCGGAAGGGGGCCGGTATCTATCCTAGGGGGTCTCGGGACAGTTAGCCACCCTGGCGCCCAAGGTCAGGATCCGGTAGCTGGAGTCGATCGTAGCCACCCGGTTGTCGTGCCAGCGGGCCACGAGCGAGCAGTTGTCTACGTCTGCTGGCCCGAAGCCCCAGCTCTTGTCGATCACCCGGTTCCCGGAGATGTCCGGGTAGAAGGCCGACCCCGAGGTCAGGAACCGCAGCACGTAGCCGCCGCCACCCACCAGGTTGTCCTTGAACACCCCACCGAAGCCGGCTGCCCCCACCGCGATCGCGGCGTTGGCCTCAGGCTGTCCGATCCGGGCGTCGATGGTGTTGTGGATGACCTCCATGCCCCCGGGGATCCCGTCGAACTCCTGGATCCCGTCAGCGTGGGTCTCCACGTTCCCGTCCTGGACCAGCTTGACGAAGCTGTCCTGGATGGTCACCTTCTGGCAGCGGTTCCCCGAGTCACCACCGCCACCGATACGGAATCCTTCAGTGCTATTCCGAATATGAACCCGGATCGCGGTGTACCCACACACACCAACCGCCCCGGTTCCGCCCCGCAGAATGCCGCTGGGCGGGCCGACTGTGGTGTCCATGATGAGCAGCCCGTTGTAGGCCCGGTTAGAGACCTGGTTGTAGATCTGCCCGTAGACCATCGAGTTCTTGACCGTCACGTTCTGGGCCCGGATGAACAACGTCCCCTTGACCAGGAAGTTGTCCAGCACCCGCCCGTCCTGACTCACCGTCAGATCCCCGTTCACCGTGGTCACCGGATGCCAGGTGGCAGGCACACCGGTACAGCTCGCGGTCGGGTACGCCGGCAGTGCACAGGGCCACGTGGGTGAGGTGGGCGTGGGCGAGGGGGTAGGCGAGGGGGGTGCTGTGGTCGGGACAGAGGTAGGTGAAGACGAAGGTTCCGGCGTCGGTGTAGACGTACTCGAAGGCGTGGGTGTCGCCGAGAGCCGGTCCAATGCACGTTGCGTGTCCTGTAGACATTCCTGCGCTCGCTGCTCCTGTTCGGGTGTGGTGGCCGACTCCAGCTTCACCTGGCAGCCGGCCAGGTCCAGTTGCAGGTGGTGTACAAGCTCATCGACCGGCACCGGATCTGCTACCGGTACCGGTCGACTGAGCGGGATCGTGACGGCCAGGACCAGCAGGCTCAGGGTTCCCAGCACAGCCGTGATCCAGTGTCGATTGCGTTGCATGGATCTGGTCATGGCTCCAGAGTAGGCGCCTTGGTCGCGGGGAGCGGTTCATAGAACTGCACCCCGTAGGTGTCCTCGTCCACACGCCAGAATCGCAGCCGACCCTTGCGGTAGTACGCGGCAGAGTACAGCCGCTGATGCAGGGTCTTGGCCGGCCAATGGGTGGGGAAGTCTTTTGTCCGGACTAGGTGCCAGACGTCCCCGTTCATTACATCGTCAAGGAACTCGAACTGGAACCGGAACACTCGCTCCATCTCCAGCCGTGCCTCTTCACCCTCCAACCTTCGCGCCACGCATCCACCTCCGTGAACCTGTACTTTCTGGATCCACCAACTCTACCAAAAAATAGGGAAACATGCACTGCAAAGCCTTGCTAGCGTTACGTACCCCTTCAAGATCAACTACGCTATAGACACTTTGCAGTGCGTTATTCCCTATTTTTGGTATTGTTTAGAACCTGATACAGACATAAACGGTTCAAGTATCAGCTTCTGGGCACGAAAAAGGGACCCTAGACGGCAATCTTCTAGAGTCCCTGCGCTTTACGAAAATGCGGAAAGTACCAAAAATAAGTTAGTTGATCTTGCGGAACCTAGGAGCGGTTTTCCATCTCCTCGATCTGGGCCCTCACGATGCCCTGAATCCCCGCTCGACCCTCAAGATCGGCATCAGGCATCGAGGATTGTGGGGCATGTAGGCGATACAAGGAAGAGAGACGATCGAGGATTCTGAGTCCGGCTTCAATGAACCGGGGATCGGGCCTCATCACTAGACCAGTGTCCGGATTGACCTGCACCTGGATGTGTGGATCACAAGCCCTCCACGCCTGTTCCAGGCGCTGCACCACCAGGGCCCGCACGAAGGGCACGGACGCGGTCACGTCCTCGTCCCTGATCCCAGCCTGTCCGGCTTCAAGTTCCCACATGCCCATCAGGATGCAGGCAAACATGCAGTGTTGGGAAGATGCATATCAACATGCACTCCGCTACACCATAATGTTCCTGGGTCATGGTCCCTCCCCCGCCAGGAGAATCAGGGCCCACGTTCAAGACATTGAACAAGAGTCATGGATCAGGGAACAAGGGCACGGATCAGGGTGCTATGCGTAGCCTGGACCGGCCCCGTGTTCGTTTCCTCCGGTGCCTGCTTCTGGATCTTGTACCTGGGGGTGGATCTTGGAGCGTGGGCGTGTTCCCCCCTCATGATCATGGGGGGGGGTGGTCATGATCA
>Ga0065705_10001842_pt1 | contig 56961 bp, 45 predicted proteins | sample SwibulcommuniRL2_FD_59092 | JGI IMG/M metagenome (GOLD analysis project Ga0065705, IMG submission 59092) | Bulk soil microbial communities from switchgrass field near Rose Lake, East Lansing, Michigan, USA - RL2 Bulk Soil v2 (version 2) | ecosystem: Environmental > Terrestrial > Soil >...
GCACCAGCCTCAGGCGGTCCGCCTACGGGCAGGCTGCCACTATTCGCTGAACCAGATGGGACATTGATTGTGCTGGAGCTTGAACTACTGGAGGCGGCTGTCACCCCCTGCATGGATGCAAGCACATCCTGTTGGGTGATATTCATGTTCGTAATCGCCTGCATCTGATCGTCCGTCATCGTTTCCTGGATCTGCGCGGTGAGTCCATCAACCTCTGCCTGCGCCGCGGTTTGACTCTGACTGAGCTCCTTGTATACCTGCCAGTACACAACGAGTTCTCTGGCTTGCTCAACGGAAATCTCCTGGTCTGTTCCTGCGAGTTTGAGCGTGCCCACGGCAATCTGAGTTTCGGTGGGCAAGTCGTTGTTTGTGGATAGGCTGGGTGTTCCCTTTGACTGCGAACTGCAAGCTGTCAGCGCCACTGCAAAGATCATCATGATTGAGAAGAAGAGTTTTTTCATTGTTTTCCTTTTCGGATCGTGAATGGCTTATCGTTGGGTAGGGATCAACGTTCGAGTTCCAGACCGACTGAACATCTTTTGGACCCCCAGCACGAAAATGCTGATGGCGGTGAGTTTCGCCAGTGTTCCGAAAACCCCAGCGAGCCCGTCGGTGATGGATCCTCCGTCACGGTCGCCACCCTCGGGGCGTTCGACCGCTTGAATTGATTGCCCCTGTGCGCCTGTCGTGGATGCGCTTGAGCCGCTATTGACTGCCAGAGCGAACGCTCCTGCGACCACTGCTGCGACGAGCAGGATGGTGATGATTTTCAAAATAGTTTTCATAATCGTTTCCTTTTTCAAATCGTGAGCCTTGCGAAGGCTGCCCTGACACTTGCACCTGACGCAAGTGCAGGTGAAGGGCGCTTCGCAAGGCTGATTTTTTGTTGTGAAGTTGGGGCGGGCTCAAGCCTCGGGTTCGCCCGCCCCTGCGGCTCTTATTTATTCTTTTCCATTCGTAGTGGCTGTGCAGTCAATGCTTGAGGCAGAGCACGTTGTTGGAACAGGTTGCCGATCGGGTTCGGGATATAACGCTTGAGATTCGTGCCGACCCACTTCAAATGCAGGGCAAAGTGAACGCCTAGCATAATGACCGAAGCATCAGACAGCAGGAAGTGAATCGATCTCCAGCTTTGGCTCACATTGAGATGAATTCCCAAGGTCGAGAGCACGCTTTCCGAGATCATCAATCCGCTAAATAATGTGCCAGTCATGGTGACGAAGAAGAGCGTGTTCACCACGAAGTTCAGGCGGGATTGGTGCCAGAGTTTCTTGAAGAACTCCTTGCCGATTTTCATGATCCAGTCCCAATGGAAGAGCAGGTGAGTCATGACAGCTCCCGCGAGAGATACAGCGAGCCATTCATGAACGGTGATGCCAGTTAGATGCGGATTCGAAACGGCCAGGAAAGCACCGAGCATACTGAGATCGAGAATAAGATTGGTTTTTGTTGACATGATTTCTTTTCTTTCTCCTCCCCCAATTTCCTTTTTATTTATCCACTTTCAAACACGGATGGAAATTGGGGCACGCCCATTTATGGGCGGGTGGGGGTATTTGAGCTTACAAAACTTATTCTAGAAGTCATCGCTGTGAGAAAGCCAAGAGAAACCTGTGAAGAGGCTGTGAATCACTGCCTCCCCCAAATACGACTGGAGTGCGTCATATTTGGGGGAAGTGTCCTGCCGAAGACAGGGACGGAGGCGGCCTTCACAGCTTTTTCACAGCAAGTTTGTTTATAGTTGGGCTATGATAAGATGAAAAAAAGAGAGAAGAACCATGCCCAGCGTACTCATCGTGGATGATGATCCCAAACTTCTTAAAATGCTCCAGCGCACGCTGGTCTATGAAAACCTGAACGTGTTCACTGCCACCAACGGACTGGAAGCATTGCCCCTTGTGCAAACACACCAACCTGATCTCATCATCGTGGATTGGATGATGCCTAAAATGGATGGCCTATCCTTCATTCAAAGACTGCGGGATGAAGAAAACAAAACCATGGTCCTGATGCTAACCGCACGGGATGCGATCGAGAACCGTGTCGAGGGATTGGAAAGCGGCGCGGACGATTATCTCGTCAAGCCATTTGCGCCGGCGGAGTTGGTGGCGCGTGTCCATGCCATGCTGCGGAGAGTCGAAGCCAGGCCTGAGAATCAAAAAGTGACATATGCGGACGTTACGCTCGATCCATCCACGCGTGAAGCGCGACGCGGGGAGATGACACTCCAATTAACGGTCACCGAATTCAATCTTCTTCACTTGCTGTTGCGACATCCACGTCAGGTGCTCGAGCGCCGGCAGATCCTGAACGATGTCTGGGGCTATGACTTTGGCGGCGACGATAACGTTCTGGAAATCTATATTGGCTACCTGCGCCGAAAGCTGGAAGCCAACGGACAACCGAGGCTCATCCAGACGCTCCGGGGTGTGGGCTATACCCTGCGCGAGGAATAATGTCCATCCGATTACGCTTCACCTTGCTTTATACGCTTATCCTCGCCTTGACGCTGACCCTCTTCGGCGCGGCTCTCTACACGTTTCAAGCGCGGGATACCATGAACTCGCTCAAACTGGACCTCAGCCAGGGTGCCAACAAACTGGCGGAAGCTGCCTTGAAATCCGAAAAACATCCATTTCCTCCTGATGAACAGAACGCTCCCCGGCCCCCCATCCCCTTTGATCAATTTTCCAGCGACCAGGCCTTTCAAGCCTTCCCCGAACGCGAGATCGGACGCATTCTCGATCTGAATGGGAATCTCGTCGCCAGTCCTTTCGGCAGGGCACAGGACGCGCTCCCCCTAAGCGCTGAAGGCTTGAAGGCCCTGCAGAACAAACAGGATTGGTCTGAGACAGATATCGTATCGGGCGAAAAGACTTTGATCTATAGCCGCCCGGTGATCGTGAATGACAAGGTTGTTTATATCGTGCAGGATGCGCGTCCATTGACGGAACGGGATCGCACGCTCGAATCGCTTGCAACAACGTTGTTGATTGCCAGTTCTCTCATCACGCTCATTGCCTTTGGCATTGGTTGGGTGCTGGCGGGAATTACATTACGTCCCATTCACCGTATCACTCAAACGGCACAGACCATCGGTGAAGATCGGGACTTCACGCGCCGCGTCACGTACACTGGACCTCCCGATGAAGTGGGCCAACTGGCAAACACATTCAACTCCATGTTGGCCCGCCTGCAGGATGCCTTTCGAAAAACGGAACACGCGCTGGATATGCAACGCGACTTTGTCGCGGATGTCTCGCATGAATTACGGACCCCGCTCACAACCCTNCGCGGCAATCTGGGTTTGCTGCGTCGCACGCCGCCACCCGAAGAGCAAGCCGATATCCTCAACGACATGGTCGAGGAAAGTGACCGTCTCATCCGTTTGGTGAACGACCTGCTCCAGCTGGCGCGGGCAGATGCGGGCAGAAGCCTTGCTAAAGAACCTGTTGATGTTTTTTCCGTTCTTGAAGAATCAATCCGTCAGGCGCATCAACTTGACGCTCAAAGAGATATTCAATTGAATAGCACCTCAGGTCTGAAAATTCTGGGCGATAAAGACGCTCTGAAGCAAATTCTGTTGATCGCTTTGGATAATGCTCTCAAGCATTCTGCTCGGAATATCAATGTCACTACGGAACGAAAGGGATCGGTTGTGGAAATCCGCGTGCAGGATTTTGGCGAGGGAATTTCCCCCGAAAAACTGGACCATATCTTTGATCGCTTTTATCGCGGTGATGACGCGTCGACGATCCAGGGCTTTGGCTTGGGATTGCCCATTGCAAAAGCTCTAGTAGAGGCGCAGAGCGGAGAGATCAGGCTGCAAAGCAGAGTGGGGCAGGGAAGCACTCTGGTTTTACGTTTCCCCATGAAAACGGAATGATGTACCAGGGTAATATAAGCTGCGTATAGATTTATATTGACTCCTGATCCATCTGGTAATAACCAGCAATCTGAAGTGGGGTTTATTCAGATAGATTTTGTCCTTTTTAGAACTGCAAACCAGCAACTCAATCTTTCTAATGAGCAAATAGTATAATTTTGTCATCAGTTATCCGCCAAAAGATGCTCTAAATCAGTGACTATCAGTCCTATTTTGTCCTAGAATGTATTCAATAGTCTCCTCTATTAACCCTATAAACCGATAGATCCATGATGGTCACTTTTACCACCCGCCAGCGAGAGATACTCAAGATCATTCTTGATGTCAACCGACCTATCGGTTCCGTCGAACTGGCAAAATTGCTGCGTATCACACCGAGACAGGTGAACTACAGTATGAAGGGGGTGAAAGTTTGGTTGAAGCAGCAGGGTAAGGATTTGAACGTGTTACCGGGGGTCGGATTTGCGGTAGATCTGACAGCCGATCAAATGCACGCGCTGTCTCAAAAAATCAATATTCATTCCGATGTTCAGATTATTCTTTCGGTGAGTCAGCGCCAGCAATTGCTGGCGTTGTTTTTACTCACCAGGACAGAGCCATGCATCCTGGCCCAGTTGGAGCAAATTTCACATGTTTCCCGCATGACCATTCTGAAAGACCTGGACGAAGTCGACCACTGGCTGCAATCCCAGGGGATGAGCCTGATTCGGAAACCACACTTTGGAATTCTGGTCAGCGGAGCAGAGCACGACTGTCAGCAGGCTCTCGCAGAACTATTGTGGGGAGAAACGCCTTTCAGTGACGATCCGGTCACAGAAATTACTCATTCTGAGGGATTGAAATTCAATTTGCAAGGGGACGCTCGACTTTTGTCGCTGGTTGGAACGATCAATCATTATCTTTCGAGTTTGCACATGCGGAGGGCGATCAGCCTGGTTGCCAAAGCCGAGGAGCAGTTGGGCGGCCGTTTCACGGATGATGCGGTTCTGCACCTGGCTTTGATCTTCACCATTCTGACGAACCGGATCCAAAGTGGAAGACACCTGGACCTGGAAGACAAACGTTTGACATCCTTGCAATCCACAAAGATGTGGCCAATCGCTTCCTATGTTGCGGGTCGCCTGGGGCGCGAGGCGAACTGCGTGTGGAAGCCCGCGGATGTGGCTGGGATCGCCATGGAAATGATGGCTGCTCCCCGCAACGATGCCTTCCCCGGCGAACTCGAGCGTGAGAGCGACTTTTCTGCCTTGAGCGAACGCCTGATGGACCATATCAGCCAGGCGTTTGGGATTTCAAAACTGAAGGACGATCGCACCCTGCAAAATGGACTGCTCAACAACATCGTTCCAGCTTGTTTCCGTCAGCGCTTCAATCTATGGTTTCCGGTGGCATTGAATAATGCCAGCCTGCCCGAGAAGTATGAGAAGGAACATGTGGTGGCAAGAGAAGTTTCCAGGCTGGTGTATGAATTTACAGGTGTGAATCTGCCTCAAAGCGAGATCAATAATCTGGTTGTGTTATTACGAGCCGCCTTCATCCGTAATCGTGCTTATCGGTTTGATCGAGTCATCGTGATTTGTCCCAGTGGGATGGCAACCGCTCAACTTCTGGTGGCGCGTTTGCACGCTCGCTTCCCCAATCTAAGCAACCTGGAAGTGATCTCTCTGCGCGATCTAACTCCAGCCCTTATTTCTTCCGCCGACTTAATTCTTACAACGGTTCCGCTCGCCCGGCAATACGCAAATAATCCAAAAATTATTCAGGTACATCCCTTGCTGATGCCGGAAGATATTGAATCCATCACTCAATTTTTGAGTTGATGGTCACTCCTTAGGTTACCCGGTAACGTCCGACCGTTACCTGGAATATGGAAGGCAAGCCGAAAGCCTTCTGAAGTTTGAAAGCGCCTGGTTTCAGGCAACCAACAAAAATCCTGAAAGGAGAATTAAGATGCGAGAAAAAATGCAACAATTGGGAGGCTTTCTAGCCGGCATGGTGATCCCCAACATTGCCGCAATCCTGGCCTGGGGTTTGATCACAGCCCTGTTTATCCCGACCGGATGGATCCCGAACGAAACCTTTGCCAAGCTGGTGGGTCCGATGATTCTTTATTTGCTGCCCCTGCTCATTGGTTATACAGGCGGCAAAATGATTTATGGCCACCGGGGTGGTGTGGTCGGTGCAGCAGCAACCATGGGTGTCATCGTCGGAGCGGACATCCCTATGTTCCTCGGCGCCATGATCATGGGCCCTCTGGGCGGTTGGGCGATCAAGAAGCTTGATCAACTGTGGGAAGAGAAGATCCCGGTCGGTTTTGAGATGTTGGTGAATAACTTCTCGGCGGGTATTCTAGCGATCATCCTCATTTTGATTGCCAACGTTGTGATCGGCCCGGTGGTGAATGCATTCAGTAATGCGGCTGGTGCTTTGGTCAATTGGCTCATCGCTGCCCGTCTTCTTCCGCTGGCTGCGATCTTCATTGAACCTGCCAAGATCCTGTTCCTCAACAATGCCATTAACCATGGTGTTTTGTCTCCTTTAGGCGTGGCCGCTTCACAGTCATCGGGTCGTGCGATCCACTTCCTGCTTGAGACCAACCCCGGTCCGGGCCTTGGCCTGTTGATTGCCTTCTATGTAGCTGGCAAGGGAATGTTGAAGGAAACCGCTCCTGGCTCTATGATCATTCACTTCCTGGGCGGCATTCATGAGGTGTACTTCCCCTATGTGCTGGCTCACCCCATTATGATCCTGGCTATGATCGCCGGTGGTTTTGCGGCTGACTTTTGGTTTGTGATCTCGGGTGCTGGCCTGGTCGCGGCTCCCTCCCCTGGTTCCATCTTTGCCTATCTTGCGGTCATTCCGCCCGGACAGCACTTCCAGGTTTTGACTGGCGTGTTGATTGGCGCAGTGGTTTCCGCCCTGGTTGGGATGCTTATCCTGCGTGTCAATCCTGTGAAGGAAACGGAAGAGGAACAAGAAATGGCCGGTAACGTCAGCGCTGTCCCCGGCTTGAGCACAAACTAAATTACGTTGACCTGAACGGGCAGGTGCGGTAGAGTTGTACTATCGCATCTGCCAAAACTTCTCGAAGGAGAGTATCGATGTCCCAGTCAATCTCGGCCGCGCAAGTGAAGACCATTATTTTTGCCTGTGAAGCTGGAATGGGTTCCAGCCTGATGAGCGTAAACTCTCTCAAGAAAAAATTGAAAGCTGCTCAAATCTCGGATGTTGTGGTTGTCCACAAGCCGGCTCGCGAGATCCCAGCCGACGCTCAGTTAGTGGTCGTCCATAAGGGACTTGCCAAAACTGCGCACAGCAAAGCACCCAACGCAGTCGTCCTGGCATTCAATCATTTTTTGAACGATCCGGTCTTTGATAAACTCGTCAAATCACTCGTTGACAAATCAGACATCACTTCCACAGAACCGTAATCTGTTTCGAAGTTTTGCCGAACATCGTGCAGTTCGAACATTGAACTGCTTTGCAAATAACAATCCTCGTTGCGCAGGCTGGAAAGCACAGCTCTTAGATCCTTTACAGGATCATGGAGTGTGAATACCGATCTCCAGCGGGGTGCAGAATAGCAGGTGATGAAATATGACTATTCTTTCCAAAGAGCGAATATCCCTTCAGACAAGCGCTACAGATAAGGCGGATGCCATCCGTAAGGCGGGAGAGCTACTGGTGAAAACCAACTGCGTGTTGCCTGAGTATGTCGATGGAATGTTGAAGCGTGAAGAGTCCATGTCCACCAGCCTGGGGAACGGGGTCGCTATCCCACACGGCGTGTATGAGAACCGGGACCACATCCTGAAGACCGGGATTTCCGTCCTGCAATTGACCGAGGGCGTGGATTGGGATGAGGGCGAAAAAGTATATATGGTGATCGGGATTGCCGCCTCCGCGGATGAACATGTTGGCGTTTTATCCAACCTGGCGGATGTGATCGACAACGAAGAATCTCTTGCTGAATTACTAAAAACAAATGACCCGGATATCGTCGTGAAATATTTGGGTGAAAAACAAGTTACTTAAGATTCCCTTCTTCGCATGGAACCTACGCTCCATGCAGAATTGACAGAGCCTCTCATGAAACAAATCGAGCTTGTCATCCGAAATGAAACTGGCTTACATGCGCGCCCCGCCAAGGTGCTCGTCAATCTGGCAAAGAAATTCAAATCAAATATCAGTGTTCAGCATAAGGGGAAACGTGCCAACGCCAAATCCATGGTTTCGGTTCTGACGCTGGGCGCGGTGCATGGCAGTGATATCACCGTTCAAGCGGAGGGTGTGGATGAGGAAACTGCCATTGCTGAACTGGAAGCCGCGATCCGCTCCGGGCTTGGTGATCTGGATGGTCATGCGGAAGCCAAGCCAATTCCAGTAAAGACTGAAGCCCCAGCCGTACTCCGGCAAGTCGCTGAAAATCTTGAACCCGGGGTAATCAAAGGAGTTGGGGCTGCCCCCGGGATTGCGGTTGGTCCCGTTTTCCATTTTCAGCAGGTTGAATTCGATCTCGATAACCCTGAAGCCCTTTCTGCCAATGGACATATGGAATTGTCAGAAGCATTGGAGTATGCCAAATCTCAGCTCGTCGAGTTACATCAGCAAATGACAGAGAAAAAACTCGGCAACGAGGCTGCCATTTTCGAGGCGCACAAGGAACTGTTGGATGACCCCGAACTGGCTGAAGCGGTTCAAGCACGCGTGACCATGGGCCAAACTCCGCTCAAAGCCTGGAAGGCCACCATTGATGAACAGGCGGCGGCCATTGCTGCCCTCAACGATCCCCTGCTGGCGGCGCGTGCCGATGATCTGCGGGATGTAGGAAAGCGGGTCCTTCGTTTGATGTTGGGCCTGAGCGAAAAAGGTGGGATGCCAACCACTCCCGTGGTGGTAGTCGCCCGTGAATTATCTCCTTCGGATACTGCGTCGTTCAATCCGGAGCTCGTGCTTGGATTTGGCATCGTGGAAGGTGGCCCTACCTCTCACATTGCGATCCTGGCGCGGGCGCTCGGCCTGCCCGCCATCGTCGGTGTGCATGAATCCATGCTGGCGTTGGAGGAGAAGACACCTGTTATTTTGAATGGCAACGATGGAACTCTGACAGTAAACCCTGCTTCGGATGTTTTGGAACGTGCCAAACAATCACAAAAACGCTGGTTGGAATATCGCCGCTTTGCGCAGGAGCAAGCTTCATTGCCAGCCATCTCGCAGGATGGAGTACATGTGGATGTTACTGCGAATGCGGGCTCGATTGCGGATGCTGCCGAAGCCCTGCATATGGGCGCGGATGGGATCGGTCTCTTGCGCACCGAATTCCTCTTCCTGGAACGCACGACCGCTCCCAGCGAAGATGAACAATTTAGTGTGTATAACGCCATTGCCGAGACGATGAGGACTCTGCCTGTCATCGTGCGTACCATGGACATTGGGGGTGATAAACCTTTGGCCTATATTCCAATGAAGCCGGAGTTGAATCCGTTTCTCGGTGAGCGCGGCATTCGCCTTTGTCTGAATCGACCCGAATTGTTCCGCGAACAATTGCGAGCGATTTTGCGGGCTGCTCCTTCTGGAAATTTGAAAATCATGTTCCCAATGGTCAGCGACATTGCCGAATTACGACAAGCGCGTGCCATTATTGAAGTACTTCGCTGGGAACTCGGCGCACCCGCTGTTCAAATTGGGATCATGATCGAAGTGCCCTCCGCGGCCCTGATGGCAGATATATTCGCTCCAGAAATTGATTTCTTCTCCATCGGCACCAATGATCTGACGCAATACACTCTGGCCATGGATCGCGGCAATTCGGCGCTGGCTTCCAAACATGATGGGCTGCATCCCGCTGTGTTGCGCCTGATCGCTCACACCATTGACTCTGCACACGAACATGGCAAGCGCGCGGATATCTGCGGCGAGCTCGGTTCCGACGCGGCCGCCATCCCGATTCTGCTGGGCCTCGGCATGGACGAATTGAGCGTCAGCATCCCCTCCGTGCCAACGGTCAAGGCACAGGTGCGCGCTCTCAAGATTTCTGAACTGAAATCGCTGGCGCGCGAGACGCTCAATTGCGCCACTGCGCAGGAAGTGCGCGAACTCGTTAAAAAACAGCTAGGATAATTACCCGATAGGGGCGACCCTTCAAGGCTAATCAATGCCGTGTTGGGTCAGATACCCTTGACACAAACAGTAAATGTTATGCCCAGGCGGGTCGCCCCTACATCAATTATGAAAGGAAAAACATGGGCGAAAAATATCAAGCCTATCGTAAGCTGAATTACAACCTCCCAGAAGAATCATGGACATGGAATTTATATGGGGCCGGTCTCGAAAACCTCGGTCGTGAGGGTGAGCCTGAACCGTTTTCCATTCCTGAACCCAACGACGATCAATTGCTGGTGCGCATTGATACCGTCAGTGTCTGTTTCTCTGATGTGAAAATTCTAAAACAGGGAGGCAGTCATCCAAAACTCTACAATCGTAATTTGGCCGTTGATCCTACTCGCCTGGGTCACGAAGTCTCTCTTACGATTGTGAAAGTCGGCAGGAATTTGCAAGACCGATACAAAGCGGGTCAGCGTCTGGCGGTCCAGCCCGATATTTATCAACAGGGCAAAAGCACGGCCTATGGCTATACTGTTCCGGGTGGCATGATTCAATTTCATCTGATCGGCGATGAAGTTCTCAAGACGGACACGGGCGCCTGCCTCCTGCCTCTCGAAGAGGGCATGGGTTATGCGGAATCATCCCTGCTCGAACCGTGGGGCTGCGTCATGGCTGCCTATACCCAGCGTCGCCGTCTAACACCGAAAAAGGGTGGGACGATGTGGATCATTGGACAACCGGGCGATTCGACCTCCTACACCTTTTCGGCTGGTCTCGATTTGCCTGCTTCGATCATTTTGACCGATGCGCCCGATGCCGTTAAAGCATTGGTTTCCTCCACCGGAGCAAACGTCATCGAGCGCAATGGGCTTTCTTCTACTGATTACGAATCACTGAGCAAGGAGCTGACGAAGGGCGTTGGCTTCGATGATATTGTGATCTTGAATCCAACCTCTGCAAGGGATATCGGTCAGATCGCGCGCTTGATTGCACGCCGCGGCACCTGCAATCTCGTTGGCACTCAACCCCTGGACGGACTTGTCCCGGTAGATTTGGGTCGGTTGCATTATGATTACATCGCCTTCATTGGAACCAACAGCACTGACATCACAGCCTCTTATGGCGAAGCACGAAATCGTTGTGAGCTCCGAGCAGGCGGTTCGACACTCTTCGTGGGCGCGGGTGGACCGATGGGGCAGATGCATGTTCAGCGTGCCCTCGAGCTCCCGGATGGCCCAAAGTTGGTGATTGCCACTGAGATCAGTGATGAACGCCTGCAAACCTTGAGCAACATGTTCACGCCATTGGCAGAGAAGAATGGTCGCAAACTTTTATTTTTCAACCCGAATACATCAAAGCAATCTTTCCATGATTTCATGATGGAAGCAACTGATCATCAGGGCCTGGACGATGTTGTTGTCAGCGTACCGGTTGCCGCGTTGATGGAAGAAGGCGACACAGTCATGAAGCCGGATGGGATGATGGTGTTGTTCGCGGGTGTGCCCAATGGCACAATGGGAAAAGTCAATCTTAGCAATGTATATTTGTCAAACGCACAGTATACAGGGACCTCTGGGCTCACGATCAATGACCAGGCCTCGGTCATGGCGCGCAGAGTCTCGGGGACGCTGTCGCCGGGTCGTTCGGTGGCAGCCATCGGTGGCTTGGAAACAGCGGCGGAAGCGATTGAATCGGTGATCGAAGGGAAGTATCCGGGCAAGGTCGTTATCTTCCCGCAAATCCGCAATTTTCCATTGACCGGACTCAAAGAGTTGAAAGAGCGCCTTCCCGATGTCGCTGAGAAACTCGGCGAAGACCTGATGTGGACGAATGAGGCGGAAGAAGCTCTGATCGAAAAACTCTGGGAAAAACCCTAACCTCGGACTCAACGTCTTACCCCTGCACTGCACGGTACGCACGATTTGCCTAGCAAATTGGGTGCAAGTGTCATCCCCGCAAGGGATCAGACGTTGGAATGAACGTTGGAACCCAAAAGTCTGGAAACTTTTGACTGCGATTGAGAAACAACTATGATTTATACACTGACCCTCAACCCGGCCGTTGACCGCGAACTAACCGTACCCGCAATGGAATTTGATTCCGTTCTACGTGCGAGCGAATCGCGGGTGGATTTTGGCGGCAAAGGCTTCAACGTTTCGCGTTTGCTCAAAGGGCTGGAAGCCTCAAGTACCGCGGTCGGCTTTTTGGGTGGAAACGCCGGCGAGCTTTTGCAGAAAGGCTTGCAAAGCCTTGGCATTGGGACAGATTTCGTCTGGGTTTCGGAAGAGACACGCACGAATGTCAGCATTGTGACTCAATCGCATGATCACTATATTAAGGTCAATGAAAAGGGACCGCTGGTGGATGCAGCCAAGCAGCAGGAGCTTTTGGACAAGATCGACTCACTGGCAAAGAATGGTGATTGGTGGGTGCTGGCGGGCAGTCTGCCGCCGGGTGTCTCTAATGATATCTATGCCCGGGTTGTCAGTGTGTTAAATAGGCATGGGGCAAATGCCATTCTTGATACATCTGGTGAATCGCTCAAGCTCGGTTGTGCTGAAAATCCATTTCTTGTAAAACCCAATGCCGAAGAGGCAGAGGCATTGACAGGTCTGCCTATGGAAACGCCCGCTGAGATCGCTGCTGGCGCTGCGCAGATCCACCACATGGGTGCGCAGAATGTGGTCGTTTCGATGGGCAAGGCAGGCGCGTTACTCCACACTGCCGATGGTACATGGCTAGTCCACACTCCGAAGATCAAAGAGAAGAATCCAATCGGCGCGGGTGACTCGATGGTTGGTGGCCTGGTCTGGGCGTTGACTCAGGGACTCGCCTTGAAAGAAGCTTTGGGCTGGGGTGTCGCCAGTGGAGCCGCTACTGCCAGCCTGCCTGGGACCGAAGTGGGCTCACGTCCCTTGATCGAGGAGCTGTACTCCCAGGTCCAGTACGAGCGACTCGAAACCGTATAAATGCCGTCCTCTGGAAATGAGGCGAAAATGGAACTCATCATCAATCCGAAGGTCGCCTATTTGTTGATCTTCACAGGCGTAATGCTGTTGTTGATCATGTTCAACGATACAAAATACTCATTGCCGAAAGTTGGTGCAATGGCATTTTGTATCCTTGCGGGCATAGCCGAATTCTTGATCCTGGATGGAAATCCCTGGGCATTCCTGATCGTAGTCCTCAGCCCGCTGCCATACTTCATTGCCATACGTCAGGAGCGACATCACAACCCATTATTCCTGTTTACGATCTTCATGCTGACGATCGGATCGGCCTATCTTTTTGTGGATGAGAATCATCGTCCGCTGGACAATCTGGGCCCTGCAGGAATGGTTTCCGTCTTTGGCGGTCTGTTCATCTGGCTCGCTGTTGAGCGCAGGCGGACGACGGGTAAAGCACCATTCATCGGAGATACCTTAGTCGGAATGACCGGAGAAGTTTGGATCGCAATCGAGCCATTCTCGATCGGCTCCGTAAGGATTGAAGGAGAGCTTTGGCAAGCGCGCAGTAAAGAGATGCTGCGCGCGGGTACTCTGGTCCGTGTGATTCGGCAGGAGGGGGTCACGCTGACTGTCAAGAAAATTGAAAATATAAAGTCATCTATTGAAAAGTGAGTGAATATGCCATTCGAACAACATAAAGAAAAGAACTATGCAAAGGATGCGCAAAGCATCTACCAGGCGGCCATAAAAGCCACCGAGAAGCTGGAAGGAAAAATAATTTCTTCTGCTCCAGAGCAGCATCGGTTCACTGCCAGGTTCCCGAAAACCATATTGGGACAGGTCCTGGGTGAGCGCACCGAACTCGCGTGCGAAGTGAGTACCAATGGGGAGGGTAGCATGGTCGTTGTAGATGCTTTTCCCCTGGATGCTGTGGAGCGAAAGTTGCAATTCGGCGCGCGCAAAGGCGTCACACAGACCGTGGTCACCTGGTTCATCGCACATCTTGAAAATAACCTCGGTTTGCCTCCAGCTCAGTAAATAATGCTCGTACACTGACGAGGCAAAGAATATCTCTTCTTTTAGAAGGGCGATAGACTCCGTTTATCGTCTTTTCGGTTTCCAAATCCATTGGAGGTGGAATGGCTGATCAAAAAGCAACGCGCATCTATATGGTTCGACATGGCGCGACCAAACTTAGTACTGAAGATCGCTTCGCGGGAGCGGTGGATGTGGAACTTTCTGAGAATGGAAAGTTCCAGGCGGAGCGTTTAGCAGAGCGTCTAGCGGATGATTCCCTCACTGCTGTCTACTGCAGTCCTATGACGCGGACGATCCAGACCGCGACCATTCTTGCCAGTCCACACAATCTTTCGTTGATCCAGCGGGATGGGTTGCGCGAAATTAATCATGGACATTGGGAGGGAATGCACCGTGCGGATGTCGAAGCCCAATTCCCAGATGAGTATGCCGCCTGGGAAGAAGACCCACTGACGTTTGCACCCGAGGGTGGGGAGGCAGGAGTCAACGTAATTGCCCGTGCCCTGCCTGTGATCCGCGAGATCGTGTTGGAGCACCGCGGCCAGAATGTACTCATCGTTTCTCACAAGGCCACATTAAGATTGATCATTAGCAGCCTGCTGGGTTTTGATGCACGCGGTTATCGTGACCGCCTTGACCAATCTCCCGCTTCCCTGAACGTGCTCGACTTTAAGGATCCGGTACGCGCACGCCTGATGCTGTTCAACGATGTTTCACACTATGTTGACCAGCCTCTTCGGTCCGAGGGTCGGCTTTCGAAGTGGTGGGATACGCCGAAAGTGTAGGATTTTTCACAGATCTGAACCGCTAAGAGAAAGAAGACGCTTGGGATTTGCCGAGCGTCTTTTATTTTTACCGTAGATCCCTGTAAATCAGCGAGTCAATTAATTTGTCAATTAATGACAACTTTGTCAATTAACCTTTTGATACAGTAGACACAGATTAACCAACGTATGCGGATCTGATGTCTGCAACCCAGAAGGAGAAAAAATGGATACAAAACAGATCGAACTTGTTCAGGCCTCATTTGAATTGGTGCGCCCCATCGCCGACCAGGCAGCGGAACTTTTTTATGGTCGTTTATTTGAGATCGCTCCCCAGTACCGGATGATGTTCAAACATGACATGCAGAAGCAGGGCGCAATGCTCATGAGCACGCTTGGACTGGCAGTAGGCAGCCTGAAAAACCTGGAAGCGATTCTGCCTGCAGTCCGCTCACTGGGACAACGTCATGCTGGCTACGGTGTGACCGCCGCGCATTATCAGCCTGTGGCGGAAGCCTTCTTATGGACTCTGGAATATGCCCTGGGCGAGGCTTTCACTCCCGAACTGAAGGAAGCCTGGGTCGAGGCGTACACGACCCTCGCAACGGTAATGATCGAAGCCTCGGAAGCAGTCCCTGCTTAACCTGCTGATTGGTTTATTCTTCTGGTAACGGAATCAGTAAGAATTGACAATCAAGTTTTATAACAAAAATAGAGGAACAGGTCAATGTTACGGTCTGCTCCTCTATTTTATTACTCAAAATATTTTCCAAGTAAGGAGGGTCGAGTAAGAGCCTAAATTCCTTAATTGTTCGCCGCGTTGCTCATCACTTCAATTAAAGCATCGAATGCTTCAGACCAGGCATTTTTCAGAGGGGGAGTAAATTCATCTTTCAAATGTTTTTCCAGTGACCATAGGAAAGATTCCTTTGCATATGGATAATATTCCTTTTTTACCCCATAGCTGGTGTGGCGTTCCCCGAGTGCCTGCACGGCTGGCAGGATACTTTCCATGTTATCCAGACTGCTGACCGCCAATTCCAGACTGGTCATTAGCATAGCTCCTTGGGTTCTCATATTCCCCGTAAAAAGCTTCTGTAGATAAGGTGCAATTTCGAACATGTGCGCATAAAAGCTTTCAGCGATGTGATCCGCGATGGGCCGCACCTGGATTAACGAATCACGTATGAGTTGCACCTGATCTCTGTTCATTCTTATTTTCCTTAGCTCAATTAATGGATTTATTCAATCATATCAAACCTTGATTATATAGGGCAATTGATTAGAAAATTGGATATGCTGGGTCCACAATTTGCCTCGCTCATTTTGGAGATGTATAATCAACCTTATGGAGGCTCTGCTCGCCATTTCTCCCCAGAGTTTTACCAGTTTTGGTGAACTATTACGCTTCTTGCGTGAGCGTGTAGAACTTTCCCAGAAAGAACTGGCCATGCAGGTGGGCTATCATTATAGCTACATGAGCCGTATTGAAAAAAACCAGCGCACACCTGATCCCACAACACTGATGGCCCGTTTTGTACCGGCTCTTGATCTGGATAGCGAACCAGAGTGGACGGCACGCCTGCTTGAGTTGGCCGGGGGAACCGAAACAAAGTCAGGCTCAGCCATCCCTTCTCCCAGTGGATCAAAAGCCGCTCTTCCTGCTCCGCCAACTGCTCTGCCGATCTTCGATCTTTCGTCCAGCAATCTTCCCATCATCCTGACTCCTCTGCTCGGGCGCGATGAAGAAGTCGTTGCGCTAATGGACCTGCTGTCTCGCGACGATGTACGCTTGGTCACATTGATTGGACCGCCTGGCGTCGGGAAAACACGTCTGGCGGCGCATATTGCCGCCCAACTCGCCGGATCGTTCGCACATGGTCCTTTATTTGTGGATTTGACCTCCATCGCGGACATGGATGCGTTCCTGCCTACGCTTGCAGAGGCCCTGAATATACGCGAAACCTCTGATATTCCGCTTTTGAAAAGTATCACTGCCTCATTACGCTCTCGTAATTTGCTTTTGGTTTTGGACAATTTCGAGCAAGTGATTGGCGCTGCCTCGCATGTTTTATCGTTGCTGGCGGGGGCTTTAGGGTTGACGATTCTTGCTACCAGCCGTGAAGCCTTACATGTCTCTGGCGAATATGAATTTCCGCTTGCACCATTGGCTCTGCCAGAGGCTTCTCATTCAGGTAAGGTGTCGGAAGAGAATCTCATTGAAGCGTTTTCGCATTATTCATCAGTGCAATTGTTTGTTCAGCGTGCCCAGGCTGTTCAACCTGCATTCAAATTGACTCATGAAAATGCGGCCACCATTGTTGAAATTTGCCGGCACCTGGATGGCTTGCCTCTTGCTATTGAGCTGGCTGCTGCTCGCATTAAAACACTGGCTCCTCAAACCATGCTTCAGCAGCTCGACCGCCGACTCGATTGGCTGACACGAGGTGCGCGCGATGCAAATATCTCGCGGCAAACCCTGCGTGGGACAATGGAATGGAGTTATGCCCTACTCTCCGAGCCGGAACGTATTTTGCTAAGACGATTATCTGTTTTTTCAGGTGGTTGGACTCTGCGTGCGGCTGAATCTGTCTGTGCCGACTCAACGGAGATTCTCAGGGAAACGACCCTACGTCGCGAAGATATTCTGGATTTACTTGGGAAACTGGTTGACAAGTCGTTGATTGTCACGGAGGTTGGCAACCAGCAAACACGCTACCACTTGTTCGAAATGGTGCGTGAATTTGGGCGAGAAAAACTTTTACAAGCAGAGGAATTAACTGAAATTCTCAATCGTCACCTGGCACATTTTACGGAATATGCAGAAGAGGCCGAAAGTCACCTTGACGGGGTTGAACAGGCGAAATGGATTGCGATCAGTGAGAAGGAGCATAACAATTTCCGCGCCGCAATTGACTCTTCCCTTACTCCCCGCCCAGGCTTGATGTACGGGCTTCGAATTGGAGCAGCGATCAGCTTATTTTGGCTTGAGCGTAATCATTTTCATGAAGGAATCGAACGCCTGCAAAATTTATTGCTGTGCGCTATAGAGCCGGAACATCAACCGGCGAAAGCGAAAATGCTTTACCGCGCGGCCGCCATCCATTCGCGTCTTTTTTCTTATCACACTGCCTATAAGTTATGTGAGCAAAGTATTGAAATTTCCCGTACCCTTGAGGATAAACGTTCCCTTGCCAGCGCGCTATATTATATGGGTGAGATTTGTATCGCCCTGCATGACTATCCACAGGCAAAAAATGCCTTAGAGGAAAGTATATCCATTTGCTGGAGTATTCACTTTCCGCAGCAATTGAATATGGCACTGACCAGTCTGGGGCGGGCGTATGAGGAAACTGGGGACCATGAACGCGCACTTGCCACCACAAAAGAGGCATTGGCCATTGCAGAGCAGGTTGAGGATACCTGGGGGCTCATCCATGCGCTTCAATTGCTGGGCGCAATCAATCGATTCAATTCCGATTATGACGTTGCGATTGATTACTTTGAACGCAGTTTGCCAGCCGTTCGCCTGATTGGCGATCGCTTTGCTGAGGGGATTACGCTGGCAAACTTATCCATTTTGTATAATTTGAAAAAAGATTTTTCTGCTTCAGGTCATGCCGCGGAAAAATCGTTTGCATTGTTCCAATCCATTGGAGATGAAGTGCAACAGCACTTTCCTTTGCGGATACTGGGATATGCAGCTGTCCAAGCCGGGAACAGGGTCCGGGCGCGTTCGCTTATGATCGAAAGCTTGAAAGGAAATCGCGCCCAGGGACATGTCTCAGGTCAATTGGCTTGCCTGGTTGCATTGGGAACATTTGAGATCGCAGAAGGAAATGCCGTCAAAGCCGTGACCTTCGCTGGCCTGGTGGAGAATTATCTCCAGGCAGAATCCCAATCTCTCATGGAACCGGATGCTGCGGCTCTCGACCGCCTCCTTTCCCTTGGAAAAGAGAAGCTTGGCAAAAAAATATTTGAACAGGCGCGTACGCAAGGGCAAGCTTTGCGAATGGAGGATATTGTTGCTCAAGAATTGCCATCTGCTGTCTAAACCTGGTCTGACGATTAATATTGATATGATCGTTGACCATGCCTGGGACCCAAAGTAAAATTTACAAATCCACGTCTGACCTTGATGCGGAAGAGATTCGCTCCATTTATAACGAATTTAATTCACCCATCGCTGAATCCGATTGCGGCAGGAAACGTGCGCCGCATAATCCCAGTGGGAAGCCATTCTGTTGCGATATTTGTCATGCTGTCCCAGCCGCCTACAAACGCGAATGGAGCTATCTTGAAGCCAGCACATATCTTTGGCATAAATGGTGCGGGAATGAAATGGGGAATCCTATTTGGTCAGTGCGGGGAGTGAGCGATTACGGCTTACGAATGGAGGTTGTTTGCCACACTTTGGATTTTATCAATAGTATGACTCATTGTTTTAGTTTGTAAGGGTTACCCCATCCAATTTAAGGAGTTCTCCCCATTGTCTACATCTTATCTTTCCGTAAACATTGTCAAGAAACTACCCGCGAATTTAGCCCCTAAAGTAAATTCAGAAAATTTAGTCGTAGAAAGGAATTGACTCATGACCCCTTCTGTTTGGTCTCGAAACCCACCTTTGATTGAACGCCATCCTGATAACCCCATCCTAACGGCAGCGGATTGGCCTTACCGGGCCAACACCGTTTTCAATCCGGGAGCAACCATGCTCCTGGATGGAACCACGTTGCTGTTGTGCCGGGTGGAAGATATGCGCGGTCACTCTCATCTGACAGTTGCCCGCTCCAAAGACGGTGTTTCCAATTGGGAAATTGACAACGAGCCCACTTTGTTGCCCGATATCGACAATTTCATCGAAGAACTGTGGGGTATCGAGGATCCTCGCATTACCTACGTACCCGAATTGGAGCAATACGCGGTCTTGTATACCTCTTACTCACGCGGCGGCCCAGGCGTTTCGATGGCAATGACCAGGGATTTCCGAACCTTTGAGCGGCTCGGCGTAGTGATGTCACCTGAAGACAAAGATGCTGCCTTACTGCCGCGGCGCATTAATGGGGAATGGGCTCTCGTCCATCGTCCGGTTGGGTATATGGGTGCGCACATGTGGATTTCATTCTCTAATGATCTAAAACATTGGGGTACGCACAAGCTCATGCTCGAGGCACGGCGCGGCGCCTGGTGGGACGCGAACAAAATCGGTTTATGTAATCCCCCGATTGAAACCCCGCATGGTTGGCTGACTGTATATCATGGTGTACGGCATACGGCTGCTGGGGCCATCTACCGATTAGGACTCGCTCTGTTTGATTTGGAGGCGCCTGAAGTCTGTCTCATCCGGGGTGACGAATGGATCTTTGGAGCGGAAAGAGATTATGAGCTTGTTGGCGATGTTGGAAATGTTGTCTTTCCCTGCGGTCATGTGGTCCAGCCGGATGGGGATACGCTCCGGCTGTATTACGGTGCGGCGGATCATTGCATTGCTCTGGCTACAACGCGTATTAGCAGTCTTCTAGATTGGCTGGATAGACATGGACATCATTACGTCACCCGCCTAAGTGATGGTGAGTTGGATGGACAAGGACCTTATAGAGATCACGACCAGCGTCTATAAAAATAATGCGGCAGACTATAGTCCGCCGCATTATTTTTATGAATCCCGTGAGTCCGAAGCTAATGAACCGGCACCTGGTTGGAATATCCGAACAAGAAGCGAGTTAAGTTTCTTTCGAGCGTTCTACCCATACAAGTTCGGCGGATCTTTTCCCATTGCTTCTCAAATGACCCTGGTATTCTCGGGCAAACTGTTTCATCTCGAGCAGAGCCTGGATAAAGGATAAGGTCGATTCCGCGCCCTGATTTTCATTCAGACGGTCAATATGCAGACCATCGCGGCAACCGCCGGTGACTTTGTCATACATCGACACACCGAGCGCGTTCCGGCCGAAGAACCATTCAAATGCCTGGGTGGCATGGTCATACCATTTCAGATCTTTTGTAACGCGGAAAGCTTCCAGACAGGCGGATAGCAGGGAATAAACTTCGACTGGCTGCTGATCAAAATAGGAGATTTGACCCCCTTTTTGATAAAAGCCATGGTTGCCGATGGGCATAATCCAGCCCTGATCCGATTGCTGAATATTCATGAGCCAGTCTAGTGATTCCAGTCCAACGCTTGTCGCTTCCGAGTCATTATTCGATTGCCCATAACGGAGCAGTGCCTGAGACAAAGCTGGGTTGCAATAGGTAGCGCTGTCCTCAAACCAGTGCCAGTCTTCAGTACGATTAACCCGGTATAGCAGCAAGAGCCTTTGGATCAATTTGTTTTGAACCGTCAGAACTGCCCGGTCGCCAGGGTAGCGCCGGAGATAACGATGAATTCCCAACAGGGCAAAGGCCCAGGAGCGTGGACTTGGAAAGTCCATCACCGTTGGCAGGGCAGCCTCAAACAGTCGGCCAGCCATTCCCTGCAGACCTTCGCGCTTGGAACGGGCCAATACAGTCCCGAGGGCCCAGAGAGCTCTCCCATGACTGTCTTCTGAACCTATTTCTTCCAGCCAACGTCGGTCATAACTCATAAAGTTGCGGAAGCGTTTTTCTTCCGGGTTGAAAGCATGCCAGAGGAATGCCATATAACGATGACCAAATTCTTGAACTCGAGTCAGGGCGCGCTGATCAGGATCATTCTTCAATGGACTCTTTATTTCTTCCAACTGCACTGAGACGATCAGCGCCCGGGCGTTATCATCGGTTGTATATCCTTCGTTGTAATTCGGCACACTGAAGACGGCATGTTGAAACATTCCAGTTGCATCCGTCAGGCGTTCGAGGTGATCCAGTTTGAGCTCAGGTGTTTCTTCTGCCCGTTCCTCTGGAAAGGTGTTGACCGTAACCAAATAATGGTCAGTGAAATGCTGACGGCGGGCATACTCAAAACTCTCCTGATAGCGTTCGACAACGGCCGGCCAGATCATGTTCCTGCCATATAAATAAGCCCGCTTGCGCATGGCATTTCGTTCGGATTCATCCTCCAGTAGAAATAAAACCTGCTCGGAAATGGCCTTTGAATCCCGGAAGGGAACAAGCACGCCGCGTCCCTCATCCAACAATTCTTTTGCATACCGATAGGGTGTGGAGATCACCGCCTTGCCAGCGCCAACTGTGTAAGCCAGTGTGCCGGAGACAACCTGTTCCGGGTCGAGATACGGAGTAATATAGATATTTGCGGCACCGATAAATTCTTTTAAATCCTTCAGGCCGACAAACTGATCATAGAACAAAACATGCTCTTCCAACCCAAGCTGGCGGACCCGCTCCTGCAGGCTCTCACGATACGATTCGCCTTCATGGGCGACCACATGTGGATGGGTCGCTCCCAATACCAGATAGACCAAATCAGGATAGTGTTCCACTACAGCCGGCAATGCCTCGATGACATACTCAATGCCCTTATTGCGTGAGAGCAAACCAAAGGTCATCAAGACGAATCTTCCCTCTGCGCCAAATTTGTCTTTATGGAATCCCGGATCCACAAAAGGGACATCATGAATGCCGTGGGGGATGAAGTCAATTTTATGCTCCGGCACATTGTAAATAACGCTTAGGTTATTCCTTGAGTGTTCGCTCATAACGACCAGGCGATTCGAAAGCCGCGCGATTTCACGTAATACTTCTTGTTGCTCCGGCTCTGGCCTCTCGAGGACTGTGTGGAGCGTGGTAACCACAGGAGCGTTGACATTGCGTAAAAGGGTAAGGATATTTTTGCCCCACGTACCCCCGAAAATCCCAAACTCGTGCTGGAGGCTAATGGCATCTACTGCCTGCTGGTTCAAGAAATTGGCGGCACGCTCATAATCAAATAGATTGGTCTCCCGTAATTGGTAGCGTACCATTTCCGGATAAGGATAACCATCCGAGGTATCGTTCATGGCGAGAACCATGGTCTGAATATCCGGAAACTGCTCTGAAAACGACTCGCATAGATCGGTTGTGAAGGTGGCAATGCCACATTGACGTGGCAGGTAATTACCGATAAATGCAACCCGTTTAAGATCCGGAATAGGATTCATTTCCATATTTGTATTCTCCCAACAAATTGGTTATTGAGTGATGTAGTGCTGTATCGCTGGCTTCCTTGCCACGCTGCTGACTCTTGAAATTCTGTGCTCTGCTTTGAGCCTGTCTTCTCATTCATAAGATAATCCATCCTCATTACGCATAAAATAATACTTGCCAAATATCGTTGGCAAATAATTCCATAGTTCCTATAAGGTGCTTAATGAAATCAATAGGGCGTTCTCTTACCTTCCCCATTCTGAGGGCGGCCCAAAAACAAATGTAAGTATAGAGAATCGCTTCTTTTACTGCAATAAGGGTTTACCCTAGCACTTACAAATAATCCCCTGTTTTTTCTACTATTTTCTTAGAAGATTATTAATTACCACTCACAACCAGGAGTCGTCGTGATGTTCGCAAAGTTTCCCACACGCTTATACATGGTCACGTTTGTAAAGGGTTCCCCAAGGATGCCATCGTGGATGGCCCACGATCGTAAACGGATACTGTTCGCAGCTTCGGAGGATCGAAACGGATTTGAGTCATCCAGCCTCTGATAGAGTTCGCTCCCTTTCTGGAAGCCGGAGTGGATTCTCTCCATTTGGCGTTTCCCCATCTGATAGGCGAATCCATAGCGCTCAAAAATGACCGCGTTATGATAATACAACGGTTCGACGAAATACATATCATGACCGAGGCCGGTGATGAACTCCTCGAATGCTGTAGTAGCAGGCTGCAATAATCGTAATCCACGGCGGACCTGCCCGGGTGCCAGCCCGTTCTCCAGCGCGGCTTTCTCTGCTTCGATGTGGCGCTTAAGTGTACCGAATCGGGTTGGAGAGCCGTCAGGCATTCTATCGACGTTGAAGCGCGGCGCGTTCGGATCGTTAAGGATATAGAGCAATACGTGGATTTGTCCGTTGAGCGTATCGGTAAGATGCGCGTATAAAACAGGATCCTGGAATCTCGCCTGATGATAAAGTCTCATCTCTACATCGCTGGAACCTTCTGCAAAACGAAATTGCAGTAAGTCTCTATCCCTGGTTAATTCGGGCAGGTTGAATTTTTGGATCAGTTCTTTTGGAATATAACGCGCATATATTGCTCGTTTTTCGTCATCAGGGAGCTGATTGATTCCGCCAATGGTTGATGGTTGCATTCGTTTTGCCCGCTCAAGCCGACGTCCTCGGCGGAAGTACCGCGAAGGGCGTGACTCTAATTATCTCACTCTTGATTCACGTTCTGCGCTGCGAGCTTCATCTCGTTTTGCAATGGTGGCACGTTTATCGTACGCCTTTTTGCCTTTTGCCAAAGCGATCTCGATCTTGGCGCGCCCATCTTTCAAATAGACCTTCGTTGGGACAATCGTCATTCCTTTAATGCGAACATTATTCCACAATTCACGGATCTGCCTCTTATGCAGGAGGAGACGACGTTTTCTGCGTGGCTCATGATTGAATCGATTGGCTTGTTCGTAGGGAGCAATGTGGGCTTCGACGAGCCAGGCCTGCTCGCCATTCTCGATCTCCACGAAAGATTCCTGAATGCTGATTTGTCCCGCGCGAATTGACTTAATCTCGCTTCCCTGTAGCGCAAGACCTGCTTCGAATCGTTCGAGCAAAAAATATTCAAAACTTGCCTTGCGATTGGTGGCTACCACTTTGATGTTTTCAGCCATATCAATTCATTTTACCGCTTGTCTCATAAAATTCCGGACTTTTCGGGACAATTCAGTAGCGAGATGACAATATCATTTCAGATTAGTAAAGCTTAATGTTGACTATCTTCCCCTAATGATAAAATCTCATGCAGTGGGACTTGAAATCACAATGATCTGACATCGAAGATTGTACAACTTAATAAGCTCTAACCATTGAGCACCACGGAAGATTAAGATTCTATTTAATTGTATTTTTTATTTTTAGAAAGCAGGTAAGGATGCAACGGTATTTTTCTTTTCGTGTGAAATTAGCAGTAGTATCTCTGTCTTTGATGGCGCTGTTTGGGATTTCAGCAACCTCCAGTTCAGTCCTTAGCAGCTATAGTTCAGCCTTGCGGCGTTATCCCTACCTGACAGACACAGTTGGTTCCTATGCCACAATTAACTGGGCAACCGATCGCTCAGAGTCGAGTGGGACACTCCGTTTTGGGAAAGTTGGCTCCGAAGCGTGTACAACCCATTATGTTTCTGCGACCAAGACGCCTATTTCGGTCAATGGAGTGCTTGAGTATCAGTGGAAAGCACAACTTAATCTTGTGCCGGGAACCCAGTATTGTTATCGCATCTATTTGGGCACCAGCCCGGTAAGTCAAATTGATCTGTTGGGAAGTGATCCCGCGCCCTCCTTTTGGACACAGGTACCCTCCGGAGCGACCCAGTCCTATTCGTTTGCTGTGATCGGCGACTGGGGTATGATCGATTCTTCCGGGACCAACCCCCCCCAGGCCAATTTGATGTCTTTGATCGCCTCCAGCGGTGCTCGCTTTGTGGTCACCACAGGTGATAACGGTTATCCAGATGGTAACCAAAAGAATCTTGGGGATCTGCTCCAGACCGGTCTGAATATTAGCGCGGTTTTTGGCCCCGCGTTCTGGAAAGTTCCAGGTGCTTCCCTACCCATCTTCCCAATTTTAGGGAACCATGGCTACAATAACCCAGATACCTATCATCCCCATTTGCTCACCTGGCCGCAGGATCGAGCCGTTGCCGCATCCGGCGGGCGATACGTAAAAGAAACCTACTGCTGTTTGGATGGAACGACTTCGAAATCCTATCCCAGTGCCTGGTATGCATTCGACGCGGGTCCAGTTCGCTTCTATGTTCTTAATGTAGCCTGGGATGAAGTCAATATTGGTACAGCCAGCGAATACCAGGTGGATTACGATTATCATCTGGCACCCGGCACGCCTCAATATGAATGGTTAAAAGCGGATCTAGCAGCTCACCCTTCTGTTCTCAAGTTTGCTTTTTGGCACTATCCCGTTTATTCAGATAATCCCTTTGAGTCTACGGATACCTTCCTGCAGGGAAATACTGGTCTGGAAGGATTGCTGAAACAAAATGGCGTGGATCTTGGCTTTACCGGCCATGCCCACATCTATGAACGAAATCTTGCCAGCGCGAGCGGAATTCCGAACTATATCACTGGAGGAGGAGGAGCAACCCTTGGAACGTTGGGAACCTGCACCTCATTGGACGCCTATGCCATCAAGTTCACCACAACAGGTAAGGCATGTGGTTCTGCACCGGTTCCAACCAGTCAAGCGCAGGTTTTTCATTTCTTGAAAGTAACAGTGAACGGTACGAACGTAACTGTCACACCGATCAACTCCCTGGGTCAATCCTTTGATGTCATCAATTATGCATTTACCAGTGGTGCAGAGTCAACACCTCCTACCACGCCCACCAATCTGGCCGCTACAGTTGTCAGCGGGACACAAGTCAACTTGAGTTGGTCAGCCTCCACGGATAATACAGGGGTGAGAGGCTATGGCATTTACAGGGATGGAGTCCTGATCAATACGGTTGAGAAAAACATATTAAGTTATTCAGACACTAGTCTCAACCCTGCCACTACTTATGCCTATCGCCTGGATGCATTCGATGGTTCCGGGAATCACTCAGCGTTGTCTGCCTCCAAGTCAGTAATGACCCAAAGTATAGCAACCTATACGTTCAACCCGGTCGCGGATGCCTATGTAGCCGGAGATGTTACAACGACCAATTATGGGCGTTCCGCCACGTTGAAAGCAGATGGTTCTCCAGATTACCATTCCTATTTGCGTTTTAATGTAAGCGACAGTGTGGGTACGGTGACGAATGCAACCCTACGGCTCTACACCACGTCGAGTTCGGCGACCGGCTATCAGGTCAAGCGTGTTAACGACCAGGCCTGGGAAGAAGGGACAATCACGTACGCCAACGCGCCGGCCGTGGGTTCGTTGATTGGCTCGTCTGGCAGTTTCGCTTCTGGCAACTGGACGAGCGTCAATGTGACTTCCCTCATCAGCGGGAATGGTACGTTTGATTTAACCGTAAGCACGACCAGCAGCACGATTATGAATTTTAATAGTCGGGATGCTACTTCAAACCAACCCCAACTTATCATCCAGACTTCTACAAATGCAATGACTCCGACGCCAAGCAGAACACCAACGTCAGCTATTACTCCAACTGTAACTCGTACCCTCACTGCGACGCCAACCGCAGGTACTTCGGGGACATTAACCTTTACAGCTGTAGCAGATGCACGCGTTGTCCAAGCCTCACCGACAACCAACTATGGGACGGCTACTACTCTTCAGGCGGATGGCGACACAGGTGCAGCCCAGACCAGCTTTATGCGCTTTACCACGAGCGGTATCAGTGGATCGATCCAAAGCGTGAAATTGCGAGTATTCTGCACAACGAACGGAACAGCCAACGGCCCGGCTACCTATCTGGCAGACAGTAATTGGGTCGAGTCAGGCACGGGAGGTATCACTTGGAACACCCAACCTGCTTTGTTAAGTGGTGTAGTTGATAATAAAGGCACGATTGCAGCCAGTGCCTGGGTGGAATATGATGTAACCTCATTAGTGACTGACAACAATACTTATACGTTTGCTCTTGTTGCTGACAGCAATGATGGCGTTGTATTCTCCTCGCGCGAGGGAACAACTCCTCCTCAATTAGTGGTCACATTAGGCACAGCAGCTCCAACGCCCACGCATACACCCACTTCTACACCTACGAATCCACCTGTTATTACCAACACGCCGACCAATACGCCAGTATCTACTGCAACCGCGACAATCACGCCCAGTTCAGGCAATGCCCTGACATTTACCACAGTTGCCGATGCACGTGTCGTTCAAACTTCTCCGACAACCAATTATGGTACCGCCACCAATATCCAAGCGGATGGGGACGCAGGCGCAGCGCAGACTGGCTTTATCCGCTTTAATGTCAGTGGAATTAGTGGAACGATTCAGAATGTGAAATTGCGGGTTTACTGTACAACGAATGGAACTGCGAATGGACCAGCTTCCTATCTGGCCGATAGCAATTGGGTTGAGTCAGGCACTGGAGGTGTGACTTGGAACATGCAACCAGCGCTGCTAAGCGGCGCTTCAGATAATAAGACTGCCATTGCGATCGACTCCTGGGTGGAATATGATGTGACCGCTTTGGTTACATCAGATGGGACATATACATTTGCTCTCGTTGCAGACGGAAATGATGGTGTCACATTCTCCTCCCGGGAAGGAACTGCTGCTCCTCAATTGGTGGTTACGTTCAGCCCTTAAAACAGTTCAATAAATGTTGAACGATTAATCAAAACGACCAGAACGTAGTTTCTGATTGTTGGCCTGGTCACTTTTGGTGCTCATCTAAATCACAATCTTCCCACTTGTGCTGTCAACTCTGATCCGCGGCCCATTTTCAATTGCCTGATGAACGCACAGTGCTACAGGAATAGATATTTGCACGGAACTATGGAGTCATAGTCATCATTCAACCGCTGGAGAAAGAAATGGGATAAGCTTGCCGCGATGGCAAAATGCTACGTCTGGTGGGATTTGAGGACGGTAACAACTACTCATCGAAGAGGTCTTATGTTTATCAGCTCCAGGGTTTTCAGCTAATTATTGGTGAATATTGTTGTCAAGAGTAAAAGAGTATTTTTTAGAAAGCAGGTAAGGATGCAACGGTATTTTTCTTTTCGTGTGAAATTAGCAGTAGTGTTTCTTTCTTTCATAGCTCTTTTGGGGATTTCCGCCACATCCAATTCAGCTCTCGCCAGTTATAGTTCAGCCTTGCGGCGTTATCCCTACCTGACAGACACAGTTGGTTCCTATGCCACAATCAACTGGGCAACCGATCGCTCAGAGTCGAGTGGGACACTCCGTTTTGGGAAAGTTGGCTCCGAAGCGTGTACAACCCATTATGTTTCTGCGACCAAGACGCCTATCTCGGTCAATGGAGTGCTTGAGTATCAGTGGAAAGCACAACTTAATCTTGTGCCGGGAACCCAGTATTGTTATCGCATCTATTTGGGTACCAGCCCGGTGAATGAAATCGATTTGCTTGGAAGCGACCCTGCGCCTTCCTTTTGGACACAAGCAGCTGCAGGGGCAACCCAGTCTTATTCATTTGACGTCATCGGCGACTGGGGAATGGTCGATTCTTCCGGGACCAACTCGTTTCAGGCCAATTTGATGTCTTTGATCGCCTCCAGCGGTGCTCGCTTTGTAGTCACCACAGGTGATAACGGTTATCCAGATGGTAACCAAAAGAACCTTGGCGATTTGATTCAGACTGGACAAGACATCAGCGCAGTTTTTGGTCCATCCTTTTGGAAAGTTCCGGGGGCATCCCTGCCGATTTTTCCAACCCTAGGAGATCACGGGTTTTCCAGTCCAGATACCTTTCATCCTGAGTTAATCACTTGGCCTCAAGACCGGGCAGTATCAATGTCGGCTGGTCGTTATATCAAAGAAACATATTGCTGTTTGGATGGGACCACTTCCATGTCTTATCCCAGTACCTGGTATGCATTTGACGCGGGTCCAGCACGCTTTTATGTATTGAATGCCACCTGGGATGANGTCAATATTGGTACGGTCAGCCAATATCAGGTGGACTACGATTATCATTGGGCACCTGGTACTCCTCAGTATGAATGGCTAAAAGCGGACCTGGAGGCTCATCCCTCGGTTTTGAAGTTTGCTTTCTGGCACTTTCCCGTTTATTCAGATAATCCCTTTGAGTCCACAGATGCTTTCCTGCAAGGCAACAATAGTCTGGAAGGATTACTGAAACAAAATGGAGTAGATCTTGGCTTCACAGGCCATGCTCACATCTATGAACGAAATCTTGCCAGCGCGAGCGGAATTCCGAACTATATTACTGGAGGAGGAGGAGCAACCCTTGGAACGTTGGGAACCTGCACCTCATTGGACGCCTATGCTATCAAGTTCACCACAACCGGCAAAGCCTGCGGCAGCGCACCCGTGCCAACCAGCCAGGCGCAGGTTTTTCATTTCCTGAAAGTAACAGTGAACGGTACGAATGTGACAGTCACACCAATCAATGCCCTGGGTCAAGCATTTGATGTCATCGATTATGCATTCACAAACGGTTCCGAATCGACTTCTCCTACCTCTCCTATGAACTTAACGACCACCATTGTAAGCGGTACGCAAATCAACCTGAGTTGGTCAGCCTCCACGGATAATACAGGGGTGAGAGGCTATGGTATTTACAGGGATGGAGTGTTAGTCAACACTGTTGATAAAAATACATTGAGTTATTCAGACACTAGTCTCAACCCTGCTGCTACTTACGCTTATCGCGTGGATGCATTTGATGGCTCTGGGAATCACTCAGCGTTATCCACTTCCAAATCGCCGACGACTCAAAACACAGCCACCTATACGTTCCATCCCGTAGCGGATGCTTATGTGTCAGGAGATTTTGCAACGACGAATTATGGCACTTCTGCCATGCTAAAAGCAGATACTTCTCCAAATTTCCAATCTTATTTGCGCTTCAATATCGGAGATGTAAGTGGAACAGTCGCAAAAGCAACCTTACGAATTTACACAACTTCCAGTTCGGCGACTGGATATCAGGTGAAGGGTGTTACCGATCAGACGTGGGAAGAGGGAACGATCAACTATGCCAACGCTCCTTCTGGTGGGTCTCTCCTTGGCTCGTCTGGGAATTTTGCGGCGGGCAATTGGACTAGCGTCGATGTGACATCCCTGATCACAGGAAATGGAATATATGACTTGGCATTGACTACCACCAGTACTGTTACATTGAATTTTAACAGTCGCGATGCTAGCCAAAACGAGCCCCAGCTTGTTATCGAGACAAAAGTTGAAACGCCAGAGTTCATCTTTGCTGATGTACCAGTAGGGTACTGGGCTAAGCAATATGTTGAAACGCTCTATGCACTGGGTATCACGGGAGGATGTGGGGTTTCTCCATTGAATTATTGCCCTACAGCTCCTGTGACTCGTGCACAAATGGCGGTCTTTCTGTTGCGTGCAAAGCATGGCAGCAATTATTCTCCTCCAGCGGCCAGTGGAGTCATCTTCAATGATGTATCTGCTAGTTACTGGGCCGCAGCTTGGATTGAGCAACTGGCAGAAGAAGGAATTACCCAGGGATGCGGGAGTGACAATTACTGTCCTGAGTCAATTGTTACTCGGGATCAGATGGCGGTGTTCCTCTTGCGAACCAAGCATGGCAGCAGCTATGCGCCCCCTGTTGCGAGTGGAACGTCGTTTGCAGACGTACCCGTCAGCCACTGGGCTGCTGCCTGGATTGAGCAGTTAGTGGCAGAGGGCATTACTGCTGGTTGTGGATCTGGCAACTATTGTCCCACTGAGTCTGTGGCGCGCGATCAAATGGCAGTCTTCCTCGTCAGAACATTTAACCTGCCATAAGATCCGGCCGTTTTTATGATTCCTCTAATACAACAATCTTTCCAACCGTTCCATCAATTCTGATCCGCTGCCCGTTTTTCAAGCGGGTTGTCGCCTGATGAACTCCCACCACGGCTGGGATGCCATATTCCCGCGCTACGACGGAGCCATGCGTCATCATGCCACCCACTTCGGTGATCAAACCGCCGGCTGCCATGAAGAGCGGAGTCCAGGCCGGGTCAGTGCCGGGGCAGACGAGGATCTCGCCGGGAACCAACTGTGCGCCGTTGGGATTAAAGATGATATGGACATTTCCTTCTGCAACGCCCGGCGAAACAGGACTGCCCGTAATCACGTTGCTAGTGTCTGTTTCTGAACCAAGTCCTTCATAAAATGCGCGCCCATCACTGACCAATACGCGCGGAATTTGCTTTCGGCGGTTTTCGCGTTCATAGATACTATGTCGCTCTGTGAGCAGCGATTTCCAGTCACGCAGATCATGATTTGCCAATGCCTGCAATTCAGAGAGATGTAGGAAGAATAAATCTTCCGGTTTCTCAATAATGCCTGCATCCGCAAATTCTTCGCCACTGCCAAGAATTTCATTTCGGGCAATGCCCAGCATCCGCACCAGAAAGAATTTGGGAGATTCGCGAACCCCCATCAGAGCACGAATGCGCCTTGCGGTACCACGTATAATTCGTTCTTTCAACCAACCTCGAGGCTGATGGCGCGCGGCTAATGCCAGATTCTCGATCGCCTCATCCGCCGCCTTCGCCCCGCGTTCGAACAATACATCCGGAGCCCTATCTGGGGGGATTTTTAAGTAACTTTGCAAGGTCTGCATAATGGCAGTGGGTTCTTCACGCCAGCGTGGTTGACCAATGTCAATTTCACCGACCCCACGCATGCCGTATTGAGCCATAAAGTTTGCTACAGTCTTTTGAGCCGTTTCGGGTAGAGTTCCGCTTAGATAATGTGAGGCAAGTGTCGGGGCGCCTGATTCGAGGAATGCTTTTAAAGAGCCCTTATCCGCGCGGATCTTATTCGCCGTTTCCCATAATGCTAAATCCATTTCGGTCGTTACATTATTGGGTAAACCACGGGTTACTTCCAGCACATTTGTGGAGAAGCCATGATCAGTCTCTGCCCGATGATCCCCGCGAGTGACACGCGTCAGTAAGGCAAGCGAGAGCATGGTGGGACCAAGCACAGGAAGAAAGCGTGGAAACATTTGGTATAAACCTGCAGTGGCATTCTCTTGCAAAAATTGGAGACGCTGTGCGAGGCGTGTAAATTTATCATCGCCGGTTATGTTGGGGCGAATGAGCTGACTTTCGATATAAGCATTAAAGTCGGAACGGGTTTTATCAGGATCATGGATGGTGCTTGCCGCTCTTGGTAGAAGCGGCAAGAGGAAGCCAAGTAAAGCACGTACACTGCTGAATTTCAAATGTCCTTCCGCCGTGCTGAGATGCGGTTCACCTTCCAGTCCACGCAAAATTTGACCTACACTGGGCTCACCAAAACCAAGAATACTCCGATAGACACGTCGTCCAAGCGGGTTGCGCATGACATCACTGATCTTGATCCAGAGACGCTCGCCTGCCGGCAGGAGCACATCAGTTTCATCATAGCGTATCTGTGCGCCAAACATCTTCGCTGCGATACTAAAGAACATACGTAATGTATCCTGCCCAAGCGGCGTCATTGCGCCGAGCATCCCCTGGAAGGCACCCAGCGAAAACCAGATCATGAGTGGGTCAAATGATTCTTTCGGCAACGGATACAGGGATGTGATGGCACGTGACTGCAAAATATACAGCTTGCCATTTGCCAGCGCCCATTCGATATCCTGAGGGAAGTCATATTCTTTTTGGATTTGGTGACCCATGGTTGCTACATGGAGGATGTCCTCATCGGAAAGCGCCTGCCGCGCTTCGGCGTTTTCCTCGATCGTTTCCACGCCCCCACCTGGTTTGCCGCGGGTCGAGATTTTCTTTGCCCCGAGTGTTTTACTGACAATTTGATTATTGAGAACGTTGACTACATAATGATCCGGTTCTACCTGCCCCGAGACAAGCGCTTCGCCAAGCCCGAGTGTGGCGTCGATGACGGATTCACTTCTCGAACCCGTTAACGGATTGGCAGTAAAGAGCACGCCGGAAGCTTCGCTTTGAATCATCTCCTGCACGATGACTGCCAACGCTGCTTCCTCATGATTAATATGATTGCGGATGCGATACCCAATGGCGCGCGCCGTCCACAAACTTGACCAGCAGTTGATAACGGCGGTAAGCAACTGCTCCATACCGACGACATTCAAATAAGTATCCTGTTGTCCGGCAAACGAGAGGTCGGGCAGGTCTTCCGCTGTGGCTGAAGATCGGACAGCGACTGGTTTATCCTCAAATTCGGCGTATGCTGCGCGAATGGCAGCCTCGATTTCTTCAGGCATTTTCCCGGCTGAAAATGCAACCCGGATCTGAGCGGAGGCTCGCTCCAGTGCACTGACATCTTCGGCCGAAAGATTCTCAACGACCGATTGGATCGTGGCCAGCCACCGATTGGAATTCACAAATTCACGATAAGCATCTGTGGAAAGGATGAACCCGCGTGGAACATCGAACCCCGCCCGCGTCAGGCGCGCCAGATTCGTGCCCTTGCCGCCTGTGGTTTCCAGAGTCGCTTCTGGGGAGGTAAAGGAAAGAATGGTCATGGGGATATTATTGCACAAAACGCCAGTGAATGAGTGACAAATTTTGGAAAACCTGGCTTCCCCGAGGGCTCGAGGAATGTTGACCTGCGTAACCCAACTCAACCTTCCACGTTAATCAGCACAAGGGCAGGCACGTTATTTTGTAAATCTCAAACGGTCTGCGTAAATCAAAGTCACGGAAATAGGAATGTCAACTGTAAAAACAAAACTGAACATTGATACGGATGCGCTGAAAAAAATAAAGCTGGTGGCAGTCGCTTATTCGTTTGTAGATAAAAATCTCTTTCCCAACGAAGAAGCTTATAAAGCTGAAGCAGAGGTAGAGGAGCGCGCCGAAGAAGTGTTGGAAGAAATCAAAAAACTTGGCTTGGAAGCCAAAGGTTATCCTGGTGACCAGTATCTGTTGACGAATCTTCTGGTGGATCGACCGGATGTAATTGTTAATCTAGTCGATACCGTCCGGGGGAAAGACAAGCTGGCAACCACGATACCGGCCTTCCTCGAATATGCTAATATCCCTTATACAGGTTGCGGCGTTACAGGCATGGTCGTTGGAAGTAACCGTCACTTGTTTAAGGAACTACTGGATTACAATAAGATTCCCACCCCTGAATATAAATTTATCAAAGACCTGCGTTCGAATACGCCGCCTGCCTTCGAGCCTCCCTATATTGTCAAACTCAATGAAAGTGGTGGCAGTATGGGAATTGACAATAAGGCTGTCAAGGAAACAGCAGCCCAGGTAATGAAGAAGGTTGAAGAACTGCAGGGGGATTATAAAATCCCGGTGCTGGTCGAAAAGTTCATCGATGGACAGGAAATTACAGGAGTTGTTTTCGATGACGGGAAAACTCGGCATGTGTTTCTGGCCGAGAAGAAGTTTCGGATCAAAGCAGATGGAAAACACGAATATACGAGTATTGAGAGCTACGATAATCCGAATGCAGCCAGGTATCAATTGGTAGAAGAAGAACTGGAGAAGAAAGTTTCGGAACTGTGCGCGAAGGCATTTGAGATATTGAGATTTTCTGATTATGCCAAGTTTGACATCCGCCTGGATGAAAAGGATGGGACTCCCTACTTTATCGATTGTAATCCCAACACGGCATTAGGACCCGGTGACCAGCCAATGACTCAGGTTATGCAGTTACACGGCATCGAGTTCGGAGATATTTTAGCCAGTTTGCTGAGTAATCATGTCAAATCCCCAACCAGACCCAAAGAGATTTAGTCGTCTAAGAAGAATCCAGCAGATCACCGAAAATCATTGTGGTCCTGCTGTGATTCAAATGTTGCTCGAAAATATCGGCGTGAATGCTACGCAGGAAGAGATCACGGAGGCCGCTGGCGCGACGCGCACAATTGAAACACATGGTACTCGCGTAGACCAGCTTGCCAAAGCTGTGCAACAGCTGGCCCCGATCGCCAAACTCTGGTACAAGGAAAAAGCCAGCCCGGAAGACCTGGGATATATTTTGGATGAATGTAAATTTCCCGTCGGAGTGGAATGGCAGGGACTGTTCGACGATATGGATGACGATGATGAGGATTATGGGCACTATAGTATTATTGCGAATATTGATAAAGTGAAAGACGAGATCATTGTCGTCGACCCGTATAAAGACTTTGTTGATCAGAATCGGATCGTGAAAACGAGTCTCTTTCTGAAGCGCTGGTGGGATTTTAATGAAGTGAAAGATCCACAGACTGGCGAGAAGACATTCAAAAAAGATGAACAACTATTCTTCGTGGTTGCGCCACTCAGTGTTGCATTCCCCACTGAATTACAAATGCAAGCCTATTATTGACCACGCCTTTAACTGAGGTGGGGAATAGGAGACCTCTTGACAAACCCAACCCTCTGATTATAATCAGACTAACTTTATTTAGTGAATAAAGTAACTATGCAGAACCCTACAGGCAACCGCGAACTGATTAGAGCCATCAATCGCTCCCACGTCTTGAATGCGATCAAGACCCATGGTCCGATTGGTAGAGCAGATATCGCCCGTCAAACCGGATTGAGCCCGGCCACGGTCACCTCCATATCTGCAAAACTAATTTCTCAAAACCTGGTCCTGGAAAAATCAGCGGGAGATTCCAGCGGTGGACGACCTCCGATCTTGCTGGTCATTAATCCAAAGGGTGGATATGTGGTGGGGATCAAGCTGACCGAAACCCATGCTGTCTGTGCATTGACGGATTTGGAAGCCCTGGTCATTGCGAAATCATCCGTGGTTCTTTCGGGACACGATCCCGCCCAGGTTGTAAATGATTTGGCGCAAATGGTGCTCACCTTTATCCGCGAGCAAAAGATTGCTAAAAAACAGTTGCTGGGTATTGGTGTTGGATTGGCTGGCATTGTGGATGCTGAAGAGGGAATTCTGCGTCAGTCACCGATTTATGGCTGGGATAACGTTCCGTTGCGAAGTATGCTTCAAAACAAATTGCATATTCCTATCTACATCGAAAACGATGTAAATACATTGACTCTGACTGAAAAATGGTTCGGTCATGGACAGGGGCTGGATCATTTCCTGACCGTGACGGTTGGGCGGGGAATCGGATTGGGGATTGTAGCCAACGGCCAGTTTTATCGCGGACAAACCGGCGGTGCCGGCGAATTTGGTCACACCACCATCAATCCGGACGGTCCATTATGTGATTGTGGAAAGCATGGTTGCCTGGAAGCTTATGTGGGCGACCCTGGTTTGATCCGCTCTGCACAGGAATCCTTTGCTCTTGGAAAACTATCCGCCTCCGTGCAAAACCTGGATGAGCTGCTGTCTCTCGCTCAGGCGGGAGACGCGGCCGCGCTTCAAATCTTTGATCAGGCCGGTCGCATCCTTGGCATTGGAATTGCCAATCTGATCAATCTATTTAATCCAAAGAAAATCATTATCAGCGGTGAGGGGACGCGCGAAGGTGATTTTCTTTTTGTTCCCATGAAAGAATCTATCCAACAAAATACGATGCCCGGGTTATTTGATCCAAATATTGTGCAGATTGCTCCGTGGGGTGATGATGCCTGGGCACGTGGAGCCGCTGGGCTGGTGCTCCGTGAAGTATTTGAGTCACCGATCCACAAAAAAATATCTACCCGTGTCCTGGTTTAATTTTTTTTTCGCCAAGTTATTTTACTCAGCGAAGAAAGTAGAGGTGCCTCTTCCAGAAACAAATTTCCTGAATTTCATCAACCTTCCAATTATCAGAAATGGAGATAAAGAGAAATGAAAACGAAGCGTTTGGTATGGATGTTAGTTAGTTTATTGAGCGTCTCAGCCACTGTGTTGGCTGCCTGTGCTCCAGCGGCGACACCCACTGCTGCGCCCGCTACAGAAGCACCTGCTGTCGTCGCGACGGAAGCTCCCACCGAAGCAGCAACAGAAGCGCCTGCACCAGTCACTATTCAGTACTGGCACACCCACAGCGATCCTGAAACAGCTCAATTAGACAAAGTAATCGCCGCGTTTGAGGCTGCCAACCTCGGCATTAAAGTTGAAACAACCCGCTATGCGTACAACGACTACAAGACTGCCCTCTTGACCGCGATTTCCAGTGGCGATGTTCCGGACGTGGCACGTTTGGATATTGCCTGGGTATCTGAATTTGCCGACCAGGGCGCACTGGTCCAGTTGGATGGTACCCTCCCTGGCTTCGATAACATTATTAAAGATACCTATCCGGGTCCTCTTTCCACCAATTTATGGAAGGATCATTATTACGGGCTGCCGCTGGATACCAATACCCAAGTTTTGCTCTGGAATAAGAGTGACTTTGAAGCTGCTGGTCTTACCACTCCTCCCGCGACCATGGAAGAATTCGCGGCTGATGCGTGCAAATTGACCGATGCAGCCAAAAAGCAATACGGCTACGCCGAAGGTGGCACCTATTTCTGGGCCCCCGCGCCTGTCTTCTACGCGATGGGTGGCAAAGTCACAGATGAGAAGATCACGACTGCTACTGGTTATGTCAACGGCCCTGAAAGCGTGGCAGCCTTTACTATGCTGAAAGATCTGTATGACAAGGGTTGTCTTTCTCCGAACCTGCTAGGTGGTGGTATTGCAACTGACGCTGGGCATGCCGAGGGCACGTATGGCATGATCATCGATGGTCCGTGGATGGTGGATATTTACAAGAACAACTATCCTGATTTCCAGGTCAACTTTGCGCCCATCCCGACTGGACCACAAGGCACGACCAGCTCCGTGGTAGGTGGGGAAGATGTTGTTGTGTTGGAAGGTTCGAAGAATCAGGAAGCAGCCATGAAATGGGCGGCGTACCTGCTCAGTCCTGAAGCGCAGAAGATGATGGCTGAGGTAGGGCAGATGCCGACGCTGGCCTCGCTGGCTGGCGATCCCGCCATGCCTCCCTATTTCGCGGTCTTCCAGGAACAACTTAAGACCGCCCAGGCGCGCGTCCCGCATCCCAAATGGGGAGATATGGACAATGCGATCAATAATGCCTATCAGCGTATGTTAAAGGGTGATCAGACCCCTCAGGAAGCGCTCGATCAGGCGGCCGAGGAAATCAATGCCCTGCTAAAATAGATTGCCACACTATCCATCACGCAGGATAAGACGGATAAAACGGAAACTCTTAGATGTGGGCGGCTTAATAACCGCCCACATCTCTCCTACCAAAAACCCATGCGCATCAAACGCCGTTATTCAGACTTGCTTCCCGCATTGATCTTCTTGCTGCCCGGGCTGGTTCTATTTGTATTATTTTTCCTGGGACCAATGTTGTATTCATTACGGATCAGCTTCTTTGAATGGAAGATTGTTCATCCTGATCAGTCAGTATTTGTGGGATTTCAAAATTATCAACGGGCATTGTCTGACCCTATTTTTCAACGCGCTATCCTGAATACGCTTGCTTATACAGTGATCACGGTAACTGTAAAAATGATCCTTGGGCTTGGCGTGGCTCTGTTGCTCAATCAACGTTTTCGCGGACGGACGTTCTTCCGTGTGGCGTATTACCTGCCTGTGATCACATCCTGGGTGATCGTGAGTCTGCTGTTTGAATACATGTTCAATGGACAGGCCGGACTCGTGAACTACATCCTCAAGGATATCCTGCGCCTCATTCCCAAGGATGTGCTTTGGTTCGCTGACCCGATCCTGACTCTTGTCCCCATCATTCTCCTTGATATCTGGAAGGGTATAGGCTGGGCAGCAATTATTTTCTTGGCAGGTTTGCAGACGATTCCTGCGGAACTCTATGAAGCCGCTCGCGTGGATGGCGCAAACTCCGCTGAGCAATTACGTTACATTACCTGGCCCTTACTTGGACCCACGACAGTCTTTCTCATTGTAGTGCTGGTTATTGGTGGACTGAACGCCTATGTTCCATTCCAGCTAATGACAAACGGCGGCGACCCCATGGACTTGACACACTCGGTTCTGACTCTGATGTACGAAGCCACATTTGGTCGTATTGACTTTGGTTATGGCGCGGCCATCAGTTATCTATTGACAGTCTTCGTGTTTATGGTCAGCCTTGTAGAGCTTCGGTTGCTGAAACAGCAGGCGGCGTAGCATGATTCGACAACAAAGTCTAGGCACACTACTTAGGGTTGTCATCCTGATCTTGGGATTGGGCTTTGTCCTGCTTCCTATTTGGTACATGGTCATTACATCGTTCAAACCACAGACGATGATCTTTGAACTTCCGCCCCATCTCTGGCCTCAGACCTGGACGCTTAAGAATTACATTGCGGCTCTCGGCAAGGATAATTTTGCTCTTTATTTTTGGAATAGCTCCAAAGTGGCGATTGCCAGCACACTTCTCACGGTTCTGATTTCATCCATGTTGGCCTTCGTTTTTGCCCGTCTGCATTTCCCAGGCAAGGAGCCGTTATTTTATGTTTTCTTGCTTGGAATGATGGTGCCGCCGGTGATGTTGATTATCCCCCAATTCCTGGTTGCCAAATGGTTGAGTTTATTCAATCACTGGGGTTTGATTTTGGTGTACACCACCATGAACATTTCCATGCAGACATTTTTGCTGCGCGGCGTGTTTGAGAATGTACCCCGTGATCTGGAAGAAGCCGCGCTGATCGATGGTGGCGGACCGTGGACGATTTTCTGGCGCATTATCCTTCCACTTTCCTGGCCTGGTGTTTCGGTTGTTATTATCAATACGTTTCTTTACAGCTGGGAGGAATTTGCATGGGCAAATGTGGCGATCAAAAATGCAAGTCAACGCACCCTACCGATCGGTATCGCACTTTTTCAAAGTGAACATCTTACCGAATGGGGACAGGTTTTCGCTGCCTCACTGGTCGCATTGGTTCCGGTGCTGATTATCTTCATCATCTTCCAGCGGCATTTTGTACAGGGCATCTCCACTACCGGTCTAAAGGGTTAACATGCTCATTCTTGATTTTTATCCATCGCAAGGAAGTTTTTCGCCTGGCGAAACGATCACACTTCTTGTGGAACTTGAAACTGCTATTCAGCAGGCGGCTACACTCCGAGTTTTTATTCAGCATTTCACCGAACAATCCATAGTCATCGAACGATCTTTACGGCTTGCACCTGGGGAGAAAACCATTCAATTGCAATGGATACCTCAGGCAAAACCAGCCGGATATTCCGCCCGACTTGAGATTATCTCTGCAGATGATTCTCCTGTTTTATATGCCACAACTGCCTTCGATGTTCTTTGGAGTTGGACTGATTTTCCCCGCTATGGTTTCCTCACAGACTTCAGCGCAGCAGGCGCGGACCCGGAGGCTGTTCTCAAAAAACTGACGCGTTTCCACATCAATGGCCTTCAGTTCTACGACTGGCAATATCGTCACGACTACTTATTGGCTCCAACAGAAGAATACATTGACCCGCTTGGGCGTGAGATGTCACTCGCCTCGGTTCGAAACCTGGTGAATGCTGCGCATCGCCATGGCATGGCGGCCATGCCGTATCTTGCTATCTACGCCGCCTCTTCTGATTTCTGGCGCACCCATCTTGACTGGGCCCTTTACGATCAAGCAGGAAATTCGATTGCCTTTGGTGAAAACTTCCTTGGGCTGATGGACCCCACTTCAGGCAGCCCATGGAGTCAGCATTTGCTTGCGGAATGTACGCGTGCGCTACAAAGTATTCCCTTTGACGGGCTGCACATTGACCAATACGGAGACCCCAAGCAGGGCTGGGATTCAAAACATAAATCTGTGGATCTTCCGCGAGCCTTCGTAGATTTCGTTCAATCTGAGTCGGATCAACATCCTGATCAAACGATCGTATTCAACGCGGTTGGTAACTGGCCTATTGAGGCCCTGGCTGAATCCGCTGTTGATTTTATGTATATTGAGGTTTGGCCTCCCGATGTGGAATATCATCGTTTGGCCGAAATTGTTTTGAAGGCAGGCAGGCTTTCTCACGGAAAGCCTGTTGTGATTGCGCTCTACTTGCCAGCAAGTTCTGCCGCAAACAATCTTCTCGCGGATGCAGTAATTATTGCCTGCGGCGGTACACGTATTGAGTTGGGAGAAGAAGTGCGCCTGCTTTCTGATCCGTACTTTCCCAAGCATGAAGAAATCTCACCTGACCTCTACTCAGCGTTGCGACAACTCTCAGATTTCACCATCCGCAACGGTGAATGGCTAAGGCCGTATACCCTTTCGATGAGCGAAAAAGAGATATGGGTGGAGGCTGAACTGAATCCTGAGTTTATCTCTACAGATGATTCCATCATGACTGTGGCACGGCGCTATCCAAAATCACTCATAGTTCAATTGGTGAACTTCAATGGTCTTGATTCGCATCCGCGCTGGGATGAGGCTCATCCATTCCCGACTCCCTGCTTGAAAGTTCACATAAGAATTCAAGTGTCCCAACGACCCTCTCAAATTTTCTGGGATTGCCCTGAAAAGGATGATCGTCCACAAGCATTAGATTTTGAATATGCCAATGGAAAATTGACATTTCAAGTTCCACAAATCAATTTCATAGGATTAATTACCATCCATGACTGACTTATATCAACGCAGTATCGAAATTATTCTTGAAAATCAATCTGCAAGTGGTGGTTATATCGCCAGTCCCAATTTCCCCACTTACCATTACTGCTGGTTCCGCGATGGTTCGTTCATCGCCTATGCCATGGATCTGGCGGGTCAGTATGAAAGTGCCCATCGCTTTCACCAATGGGTGGCTGAACGTGTCAATGATCGCAAAGACCTCGTACGTACTGGGCTTGCAAAAGCACGCTCAGGTGAAATACTTACTGAGGCAGAGATCCTGCACACGCGCTATCGCCTCGATGGAACTGATGGTGAGCCGGGCAACTGGCCCAATTTCCAACTGGATGGGTTTGGCACATGGCTCTGGGCGCTCAACGAACATCAGAAGCAAAATCCTGAAAAGCAACTCTCGAAAGAATTGCTGGACGCCTCTGACCTTGTGGCCGATTATTTGAGTGAGCTTTGGTCGCTGCCCTGCTACGATTGCTGGGAGGAATTTCCAGATCATATTCACCCTCATACGCTCGCCGCGATCTACGGTGGCCTTCAGGCTCATACCGCGCTGGTAGGTCGGCATCATCGATCCGTGACAGATTCAATTCGAAATCAATTGCTGACCGGAGCACAGTCCTTTGGTCATTTTGTAAAATTTCCCAATTCATCGGCTGTAGATGCCAGCCTATTGGGCGTGACTGTTCCCTATGGTGTTGTTGCCCCAGATGAGCCTCTCATGCTGCGAACTGTGGAGTACATCGAATCAACGATCTTACGGGCCGGCGGACTCCATCGTTATGCAGACGATTCTTATTTTGGCGGCGGGGCTTGGATTTTGCTGACTGCTTGGCTGGGTTGGTATTACCTCGAACTGGCTGCCAAGCGTCCGGATCTGGTTGCTATCCTCAAACCAAAGATCCAATTCTGCCAATGTTGGATTGAATCGCGCGCAGGACAAAGTTTAAATTTACCCGAGCAGATCGCTGAAAACTTAAATGCTCCATCCTATTATCCAACCTGGGTGGAACGCTGGGGTGAGATTGCATCACCACTATTGTGGTCACATGCCAATTATATTATCCTGTGTTCAAGAAAATCTATATTATTCGAATAAAATTGAATGCAGAAAATTTCAAATGTCGGAATTATTTATCGCTAATATTCAAAGTCTCCCACGCAATTGTTGGGGAAGACAAAATACGTACTTAATCCGAGCCTCGAATTCCTCAATCTAGAGAGGGCAAATCCTTGACTTTTCCAAAAATGGCAGTAAAATGTTATCGTTCCCGTTATCGGTAACGGGAACGATAACATTACAATATGCGTCCAAAAACTATGCGTGCTACCATTAAGAAAGTAGCGTCTGTGGCGGGGGTATCCACACAGACGGTTTCTCGTGTAATTAATGAAAGACCGGATGTTTCTCCTGAGACTCGAAGAAGGGTACAGGAAGTAATAAAAGCGCTGAGCTACCAACCCAGTGCACTGGCGCGCAGTCTGAGCAGCCAGCGTACCCATACGCTGGGTGTAGTCACCGCTGGACTCAGGCATATAGGTCCTTCTCGTACACTGAGTGGTATTACGTCAGCGGCGGAAGAAGCCGGGTATTCTGTCCTCCTAAAGGAACTTCCGAGTTACGATACCGAAGATATTACGCCAATTTTTCAAGCATTTCTTTCCCGCCATGTAGATGGAATTATCTGGGCCGTTCCCGAAGTTGGTGAAAATCGAAAATGGGTAAACAACCCTCCCGCTGATATTGAGGTTCCTCTTGTGTATCTAACCATGGAGGCTCGAAATAACCTCTCGATCGTCACCATAGATAATTATCTGGGTGGGCGAATGGCGATGTCTCATTTGCTCGAACAGGGATACCGGAAGGTCGCTCATATTTGTGGCCCGCTGGATTGGTGGGAGTCACGTCAGCGAGTGGCGGCCTGGAGAGATGCTTTAACCGAAGCAGGCCTCGAATCTGATGATAGTCATTGCGTGGAGGGGAATTGGTCTTCCGCGAGTGGAGCTATGGCAATGGAAAAATTGTTTGACCAATATCCCACGATGGATTCGATCTTCGTTGCGAATGACCAAATGGCGCTTGGCGCCATGCAATTTTTCGCGGAAAAAAGACTGCGCATCCCTGAAGATGTTGGGATTGTGGGATTCGATAATATTGCCGAATCCGCATTTTTCTCTCCAGCCCTAACCACTGTGCAACAGGATCAGCATCATGTCGCAAAGATAGCAATCATTGAGTTGATCAAAATCATTGAATCAGGTTGGCAAGAACTTGACCCGGTTACGCCCAAGTCTATTATACTGTCACCAACATTGATCGTGCGACAAAGTTCATTACGAATGCTGGAAGGAGGTGAGGCCCAGGCAAGTTAATTATAGTAGGATGTTGGCAGAAGGTTGTCAAGGGTATTGTGTTGTTGATCGCGGTTTTATTTGATGTCTACAACAAGAATAAGAGCACATAAACCGCAACCGGGCAATCAATTGATTCTTTTTTAAGGCATTGGTGCGGAGAAGGTTAATTTTAATATTGGGAGTACCAAACTTGAATGGACTGGGAACTCCCAAGATTGTTATAGGATGTTCACATGGATGACATATTGAAGCAGTTGCTTCAAGAAGAGCAGGAACTGCAGTTCACAAAATTCAATGAAGCCACTGCATGGCAAATCGGCAGTCAACTTGTTGAACAATCGAACGGCAAAAACCTTCCTGTAACCATTGATATAACACGGGGCAGTCATCAGCTTTTTCATGCCAGCCTTTGTGGAACATCGCCTGATAATGATGAGTGGATCAAACGAAAGGTCCGCCTTGTCTACAGGTTTGGCCACAGCTCTTTTTATATTGGACAGCTTCTCAAGAGCAAAGGCAAACGCATAGAGGAAGCCTATTTATTACCCGAAAGTGATTACGCTCCTCATGGGGGTTGTTTCCCCGTGATTGTTAGAGACACAGGAGTGATCGGGACGATTACAGTCTCCGGCCTACATCAGGAAGATGACCATAAATTGGTCGTTAGGGCGATTAGAGATTACTTGGCGCAGGAAAAATAACATGGCATTGAATCCAGTAATATCCACGCTCGGACGCAGGCTCCGTTTGGCAATGATCGGTGGCGGGCCTGGATCCTTTATCGGTGCGATGCATCGACAGGCTGCCCGGCTCGATGACCGCTATGAGATCGTCACAGGTATCCTGACATCCGATCCTGAACGATCAAAACAAGCTGCCTCGGAACTGGGATTCGCGCAAGACCGCCTCTATTCAAACGTTACGGAAATGCTCGATGCAGAGGTTTCACGCAAAGATGGCATTGATGCAGTTGCCATTATGACACCCAACGACACCCATTGTGAATATTCGCTGGCAGCGCTCGAGCGTGGCATAGATGTGATCTGTGACAAGCCGATGACAAATACGCTGGAAGAAGCGGAAAGCTTGCATAAAAAGGTCCAGGAGACCGGTTTGGTCTTTTGCCTGACACACAATTACACGGGCTACCCTATGGTTCGTCAGGCAAAAGCTATGGTTCAGGATGGGCAGTTGGGAACCATCCGCTTAATCCAGGTTGAATATGTTCAAGGTGGAAAAGCGGATGAGGAGAAGCCTATGCCGGAGGTAATGACCTGGAAATACGATCCGGTGCGAGGCGGACCATCGCGTGTGATGGGTGACATCGGCACCCACGCACATAATCTAACTCGTTTTATTACCGGATTGGAAGTGGACGAGGTCTCTGCCGAAGTGGGAACCATCGTCCCGAACCGCCTCATTCATGACTTTGCCGGGGCTCTGCTCCATTTTGATAACGGCGCCCGTGGAGGTTTCTGGGTCACACAAGCCGCGGCCGGTGTGGAAAATTGCCTTCGGATCCGTGTAAGTGGCAGCCAGGGCAGCCTGGAGTGGATGCAGGAATTCCCTCAGGCTTTGACCTTTAAACCCTTGCAGGGCCCATCTCAAAACAGAACTCCCAATGGACCGGGCACACTACCGTTATCCGCTCGCTCGACCCGTCTGGTCGCCGGTCATCCGGAAGGCTTCCCAGATGGATTTGCGAATATTTATTCTGACGCGGCTGAAGCGATCAGCGCACGCAGAGCAGGCAAGGAGGCAAACCCGCTGGCCCTATACTTTCCGAACTCATGGGATGGTCTGTTAGGGGTACGTTTTGTGAACAGCGTTATCGAATCGAGCAGCGCCAATGGCAAATGGATAAAGTGCTGATGGTGGTTGCAGCAGCCTTTGAGCAAGGATTGTAAATGTCAAAATCAGGAGTTGTTCTCGTCACTGGCGCAACTGGCAAGGTAGGGCAGGTATTTATTAAGCGTTTTCTGTCAGATCCAAGATTCGCCTCATTCACAATCCGGGCATTATGTCACAACCGCGAATTGGAATCTCATGAGCGGATACAAAATATGCATGGCTCCATCGAGCACCGCGCAGTTGTGGAAGACACAATGGCTGGTGTAACACATGTTGTCCACTTGGCGACCTGCAAAGAGACACCTGACCAGATCATGGATGTAGCTGTCAAGGGATTATTCTGGATTCTTGAAGCCTGTAGCACCAGTCCCACATTTCAACAATTTATTTTGATCGGCGGTGATGCAGGCGTGGGACATTTCGTTTACCCGCATCCCGTCCCGGTGACTGAGACACAGAAGCATTCGGCGTACCCGGGCTGTTATGCGCTTTCAAAAGTGCTTGAAGAAGTGATGCTGGAACAATATTACATTCAATATGATCTCAACGGCTGCTGCCTGCGTGCACCCTGGATCATGGAGAAGGATGATTTCAAATATCAGCTCTCCTTCGGTGAAGATGTGTTCGGCGGGCCACGCTGGCGGGACTTGGTCGGTATACAGCTAGCGGATGAATACGTGCGGATGCAAACCATCCCGATCATGCTGGACTCGGACGGGAATCCTGTCAAACGCAACTTTGTTCACGTGGAAGATCTGGTCAGCGCGTTGTTGCTTGCCATTGATCATCCTCAAGCTCGACAGCAATTATTCAATGTCTGCATGGATGAACCGGTTGATTATGGCGAAGTTGGCAAATATTTAAACACAACTCGTGGATTGCCTTCCATTGGAATCAAGACTCAATATCACTCCACGTGGTTGGACAATACCAAAGCAAAACTGCTTCTGGGTTGGCGCCCTGAATATGACTTGCAGAAAATGATCGATTCCGCCTGGGATTACGTGCGGGCACAGGACGACCCGCGAAAGATCTGGTATCCAGGATAACGAGAGACCCTGAACCACGGACGATAGTCTACGGTCAACGGTCTATGGTCAAACCGATAGGACTAAAAAAAATGAAATCAGTTCGTTTGCATGGAACGGGAGATTTACGAATCCATGATGAACAAATCCCTGTGGCGGATGTCGGGGAGAAGTTGATCCGCGTGAAATCTGTGGGTGTGTGCGGCTCTGATCTGCATTGGTTCTCTGAAGGCTCCATCGGTGACGCAAAATTGGAACACCCACTTGTGCTGGGACATGAGTTCGCAGGTGTGACCGAAGAGGGTCAGCGCGTGGCGGTTGACCCCGCCATCCCGTGCGGGCATTGTGAATTTTGTGGGCATGGACATCCCAACCTCTGTGCGAACCTGATCTTTGCCGGGCATGGTAAGCATGATGGCGCCTTGCGCGAATGGCTGGCGTGGAGCGAAAAAAGTCTATTCCCTATTCCCGATTCGATCTCAGATGAGGATGGCGCGATGCTCGAACCATTGGGCATCGCGATCCATGCGGTCGATTTGGGAAAACTCAAAGCGGGGATGACCGTTGGCGTGTTTGGTTGTGGACCGATCGGTTTATTGATTCTTCAAATGGCAAAGCTTGCCGGAGGAGCAAATATCATTGCAACCGATAAACTCATGCATCGTGTAGAAGCGGCGAAAGCTCTCGGGGCGAGTCAGGCTTTTTTAGTGGATGAACATTCGCGGCTGAGTGAGATCGATTCGGCAACCGGGGGACGCGGGGTTGACGTGGCGTTTGAGGCAGCTGGGACTCAGGATGCAGTCGATGCAGCGTTCGAGGCCGTTTCCACGGGTGGAAAAGTTGTGCTGGCAGGAATTCCAGATAACGATAAAACATCGTTCTCGGCCTCCACCGCGCGCAGAAAAGGATTGACCATCAAACTCGTGCGACGCATGAAGCATACCTATCCGCGGGCGATCGAGTTGGTGTCAAAAGGTTTGGTAGATGTCCGTTCGCTTGTGACGCATCGCTTTCCACTGGAGCAGGCTTCCGAAGCCTTCCGCGTGGCAGAGCGGCGTGAAGGTCTGAAAATCATCATTGAGATATGAAATAACGACTTCAAATCATGGGAGATGAACATGGATCGAAATGATACCCAAAAGGCAATTGAGAGCGGAAAGACCGTTCTTGGCGTCGAGTTTGGCTCGACTCGCATCAAGGCGGTGCTGATCGGCGAGGATCATATGCCAATCGCATCGGGAAGCCATGAGTGGGAAAACCGATATGAAAACGGCGTCTGGACGTACAATCTCGAAGATGTTTGGACCGGCTTGCAGGACGCTTATCGCAAGCTCAGCAACGAGGTTTCTGAGAACTACAACGTTCAGCTCCAGACCATGGGTGCCATCGGATTCAGCGCCATGATGCATGGTTACCTGGCATTCGATAAGGACGGAAATCTACTCGTCCCGTTTCGCACATGGCGAAACACCATTACTGGACAGGCAGCCGAGACACTTACGGATCTATTCCAATTCAATATTCCCCAACGCTGGAGCATTGCGCACCTCGATCAGGCGATATTGAACAAGGAGCCCCATATCCAGGATATCTCCGATTTGACCACGCTGGCAGGCTATGTCCATGGGAAACTGACGGGACAAAAGGTGTTGGGCGTTGGCGAAGCATCAGGCATGTTTCCCATTGATAGCAAGACCAACAACTACGATGCACACAAGATCGAGCTGTTCAACGAACGGCTCAAAGCGAAAAATATCTCGTGGAAGCTCCAGGACATCCTGCCCAGAGTCCTTGTCGCCGGGGATACTGCAGGTGTTCTTACTGAAGAAGGCGCAATGCTGCTTGATCCCATGGGAGGACTGCAGGCGGGCATCCCACTCTGTCCGCCCGAGGGCGATGCAGGCACAGGCATGGTCGCGACCAACAGTGTTGCAGAACGGACCGGCAACGTCTCTGCAGGGACATCTGTTTTTGCCATGATCGTTTTGGAAAAAGCTCTCTCGAAGCTGTATCCTGAGATCGATATGGTAACAACGCCCACAGGCAAGCCTGTCGCGATGGTGCATAGCAACAACTGCACCTCCGACCTCAATGCATGGGTTGATCTGTTCCAGGAATTTACCAATGCGCTGGGAGTGGAGATGAGTGAATCAAAGTTGTATGAAATGCTGTACCAAAAAGCACTCACAGCCGATGCGGATGGCGGTGGACTCCTTGCCTATAGTTATCTTTCGGGCGAGCACATCACACACCTCGAAGAAGGGCGTCCCCTGTTCGTCCGTACACCTGAAAGCCGCTTCACGCTTTCAAACTTCATGCGTGTGAATCTGTTCTCGGCACTTGGTGCATTGAAGATCGGTTTGGATATTCTGTTCGAACAGGAAAAAGTACAGATCGACCAAATCCTGGGTCACGGTGGTTTCTTCAAGACAAAGGAAGTGGGTCAAAAGATTATGGCGGCGGCGATGAATGTCCCGGTTTCGGTGATGGAGACAGCCGGCGAGGGCGGCGCATGGGGAATCGCATTACTTGCGTCCTATATGCTCCGCAAGGCACAGAATGAATCCCTGGAAGACTATCTCTCCAACAGGGTTTTCGCAGGCCAAGATGGCACGACGATCGCTCCGGACCAAAAGGATGTCGACGGCTTTGCGACGTTCATGGAACGCTACAAAAAAGGATTGGTCATCGAAAGAGCCGCCGTGGAGGGACTGAGGTAAAAACCATGTTAGAAGGATTGAAAGAACTGGTATTTCGGGCAAATCTTTTGCTCCCCAAGCATGGTCTTGTCACCTTCACGTGGGGGAATGTGTCGGGTATCAACAGAGAGCAGGGACTCGTGGTCATAAAACCCTCGGGTGTTTCCTACGACGATATGAAGGCGGATGATATGGTAGTCGTAGAAATGGAGACAGGAAAGACTGTGGAGGGAAATTTAATACCTTCTTCCGATACGCCGACGCATCTCGAGCTTTATGAAGCGTTTCCCAACATCGGCGGCATCGTACACACTCACAGCCGTTGGGCAACAATCTTTGCACAGGCAGGTCGCGGCATCCTGGCGCTCGGCACAACACAAGGCGATTATTTCTATGGCGAGATCCCTTGCACGCGAAAAATGACAAAGGTCGAGATCGAAGGCGAATATGAAAAGGAAACCGGGTTGGTCATCAAGGAAACCTTCCAGGGGAAAGATCCGGATGCCATCCCCGCGGTTCTGGTATACAGCCACGGCCCATTTGCATGGGGCATCGATCCCATGGACGCCGTCCACAATGCGGTGGTGCTGGAGGAGGTCGCATTCATGAACTTCCACGCCATGATGCTTGAGCCAGGCACTCCGCCCATACAGCAGGAATTGTTGGACAAGCACTATCTGAGAAAGCACGGCGCAAATGCCTATTATGGGCAGACAAAAAAGTTGTAAAAAGGAGAGGCAAGCATGATCGATTTAAAGCAATATGAAGTCTGGTTTGTGACGGGGAGTCAGCACCTGTATGGGCCGAAAACGTTGGAGGCAGTCGCAGAGCATTCGCGCGAGATTGCAGCGGCGTTGGGCGCATCTGCGTATGTGCCGGTGCAGGTTGTTTTCAAGCCCGTGCTCACAACGCCTGAGGCAATCCGTGAATTATGCCTGGAAGCAAACTCCACGCGAAACTGTGTAGGGCTAATTACTTGGATGCATACCTTTTCACCCGCAAAAATGTGGATCGCGGGGTTGAGCCTTTTGAAGAAACCATTCCTGCATTTGCATACCCAATACAGCCGTGAGATTCCCTGGTCAACCATTGACATGGATTTCATGAACTTGAATCAATCCGCACATGGCGACCGCGAATTCGGTTTCATTGGAAGCCGCCTGCGCCTCAACCGCAAGGTCGTCGTTGGCCATTGGGGTGATGAAGATGTCCAAACTGACATTGGGATCTGGGTGCGGGCCGCCTGCGCCTGGGCGGATTGGCAGGGTGCAAAAATCGCACGCTTTGGCGATAACATGCGCGATGTTGCGGTGACCGAAGGGGACAAGGTCGAGGCGCAGATCAAGTTTGGATATGATGTGTACGGTTATGGGGTCGGCGATTTGGTCAAGGCGGTCAATGAGGCCAGCGATTCTGATGTTGAAAAAATGATGCAGTCGTACCTCGACGAGTATGATGTGACCGCATCCCTTCGCCCTGGCGGCGAGCGCAACGACTCTTTGCGTGAAGGAGCGCGCATCGAAGTTGGCCTGCGCAACTTCCTCCAGGCCGGCAAATTCAAGGCATTTACGACTACTTTTGAAGATCTATATGGATTGGCTCAATTGCCAGGGTTGGCGGTGCAGCGCCTGATGCGAGATGGCTACGGCTTTGGCGCGGAAGGGGATTGGAAGACGTCTGCCCTTGTCCGTGCGATGAAAGTGATGAGTGAAGGGCTGAAAGGCGGGGTTAGCTTCATGGAAGATTACACCTATCACTTTAGTGCGAGCGGTGACAAAGTTCTCGGTGCCCATATGCTCGAGATCTGCGAATCGATTGCCTCCCCCTCCGGGAAGCCCAAATTGGATATCCTTCCGCTCTCCATCGGGGGCAAGGCTGATCCCGTCCGCCTGATTTTTGACGCGAACACCGGTCCGGCAATCGGTGCCTCCATTATGGATATGGGTCAACGCTTCCGCATCGTTGCCAACGTGGTGGACGTTGTTCCGACCGACGAGCCACTTCCCAATTTGCCGGTGGCGCGCGCACTGTGGCTGCCACGTCCAAATCTTAAGGTCGCCGCAGCGGCCTGGATCTATGCAGGTGGTGCGCATCATACCAGCTTTAGCTATTCCGTCACTGCCGAACACTTGCGCAGTTTTACCGAGATGGCAGGGATTGAATTCCTATTGATCGATGAAAGCACCTGTGTGGAAGAGTTCAAGGATAAACTCCGTTGGAACGATTTGTACTATCAATTGAACCGGGGCTTATAAGAATTACAGTTGATTCATAGCAAAGTGCCTCTTGTTGCCTGTTGGCGAGGGGCACTTTTGAAATAACAGGGACAATGATGACTGAACAGATTTTGAAAAACGATTTTTTGCAGATTGGATATTTGACGAACTCATTGCGAATTGTAGGTCTTACCGCTGCCGGGAAAACGAACATGCTGGCTGATCTCAGCGATTTGCCGCCGATCCCAACTGTATATGGTGACTTCTATTTTCATGGTGGACATCGGTTATGGCATTCGCCGGAAGCCATGCCGCGCACCTATATTCCAGATACAGGTGAATTGACAATTACCAACCTTTCCGAAGGTGTATCGCTTGAAGCACAAACCGAAGCCGGCACAGGGATTCGTAAGCGAATGGAAATTCGCCTGGCTCCAGATAAACCGTCCGTGACGTTGATCCATACACTCATCAACGATGCACTGTGGCCGGTTGAATTGGCTCCCTGGGCCATCAGCCAGTTCCGTTTGGGCGGCACGGTGATTTTGCCCATGCCAGTTGGGAATGTAGACTCGGATGGTTTATTGTCTAATCGTCAAATCTCGTTATGGCCCTATGCACGTATCAACGATCCACGCCTGAAACTGGACGATGAGTTCGTCTTGTTCAAAGCCAATGCTGCTCTGCCACCGTTCAAGATAGGTTACTTTAATCCCCATGGTTGGATGGCTTACTGGCTGGACGGTGTTCTTTTTCGCAAGATGTTTGAAGCGCGGACGGAGTCGGCTTACCCGGATAACAATTGCAATACAGAAATGTATTGCAATGATCAATTCGTGGAACTTGAGTCGCTCGGCCCGCTAAATGTGGTCAAGCCAGGCAAATCGATTGTCCATACCGAAACCTGGGAGTTATTCGATTCGCTCGACCAGCCGTTTTTGCCTGCTGGAATCAAAGAATAGGAATGACTTACCTATCTTCAATCGACCCTATCTAAATAGTGATTGAAGTCGTTCAAGGCTAGGACGATAGAGTATTTGGAGGGTATATTTTTTCAGGTTCCACTCTGGCTTTGGGTCGCTGGATCAGTTCCAAAGTAACGCCCAAAAGTTCCTCCGTCTCAAGATAAGCATAATGCCCATCGCCATCAAGTCCAAAACCAGATCCATCCTGGATCATATTGAAGCCGTCAGAATGAGCCTGTGCCAATGCTTGATTCATATCCTCCACCAGGATGCCCAAATGATGCACGCCATATCCATGTTCTTTGATAAAGTCTGCATAGATTGAATCGCCTTCTTTCGCTTCGATCAGCTCTATTCGCATTGGGCCGATCTGCGACAATGCAATTCGCATCTGATAATCCGCCGGTTGCCCATGATAGGACATTTGCCTGACCAACGGTTTTGCATAGGTATAGAAATGCCACGGTCCGATGCCAAATAAAGTCCAGTAATTTTCAACAGTTTTTTCAAGATCCTCCACAAGGATAGCCACTTGAGCAATGCCGTTTTGTAGAAAAGAAAGGGGGTGGCCCGGATCAATCTCTGGCTTTGTCATGTTATTGTCCTTATCTAGGGTTGTTGGAATGATGATACCTCTTAAGTTTAGAATTTCAGCCAGGGAAATTAAAAATAATGGATCGTTGTTCACAATTGTGAATATTATTCACCAACACTGTGCAACGATCCGCTTTTTGTGTAGAATATTTTTCTCTGCTATTCACGATTAAAGGTGTGATCGTGGAATGAGCTAAATAATTCGATAGTGACGTGGTCCATCTCCCACAACCCTTCAAAGAGGCAGAATCGATATGCAATCCATAAGGCCCAATGATCTTGCAGAGCTCCGTAAACTGAGAGGACTAGTTATCGATATGGACGGCGTGCTTTGGCAGGGAGATATTCCCATGCCTGGTCTGCATGAGTTCTTCGACGTGCTCAAACGACGCCAGATCAAGTTTGTGCTGGCGACAAATAACAATACCCAGACGCCGGAAGGTTTTGTGCAGAAGGCCAGGAAACTGGGAGTTGAAGTCTCTCCCGAGCAGGTTATTACGGCAGCGGTAGCTACGGTCGATTATCTATGTTCGAAATACCCTCCCGGAAGCCGCATCTATGTTGTAGGAGAGGCTGCCCTCAAGGGTTTGATCTCCGCGGCCGGATTTAAACTAGCCGACACGAGCGTTCGTGCTGTTGTCGCAACTATGGACCGGCAGCTTACTTATGAGATGCTCAAGCGGGCCACTCTGCTCATCCGCGCGGGAGCCGATTTCATCGGCCCAAACCCCGATACTTCCTATCCTACACAGGAGGGAATTGTCCCGGGAGGGGGTGCTATTTTGGCCGCGATCTCGGCTGCTTCAGATTGTCAGCCCCTGATCATTGGCAAGCCGGAGAGTTGGATGTTTAGAATCTCAATGGAGCGGATGCAACTGGGAGTGGAAGAGACAGCTTCACTGGGCGATCGACTGGCAACGGACATCGCGGGTGCGCAGCGCCTGGGGCTAAAAACGATCTTGGTTCTCAGCGGAATTTCCACCGCGGCAGACCTGGCATCGAGCCCTATTCAGCCAACCTGGGTATTCCCTGGAATTGGGGAACTAGCGCAGACGTTATAGTCATGGACCGCATCACATTGCCGTTCAGGATTCGTTTTTTTGATCCCTCAATGGGCGATATCAGTGACCTGTCATGCCTTCCTGCGCGGTTTGCTGCTCGAAGGCCTCGCAGAATCGGCAAAGAGAATCCATAATCGTTTCGAGGGTCTCCACCCCTGGTAAGTCAGTGAGAAGGGAATAATGAACGTGGCTGGGATCCCTGGGATCCGAAAATAATTCCAGGCGGGCGCGCAGGCCGGGGAAGCGCAATAAGATATCCCTTAGTTTGGTATCTTGAGCGAAAAGTGTTTCACTCAATCCCGAGGGAGTGCTGTAGACGCGGAAGCGATTGACGAACGCAATCACCCCGCTATCTTCCAGCCAGTCTCCAAAGATCTGCAGACTATTTCGCTGAGGGTTCCTAACTCGCATGCGGATACGGAGTGCGTTTTCTTCATTTGTCGTTCCGATCGCAAACCAGCGGTTGTTATAGACGCCGCTGATCACCTGTACCTGCTGAGGAGCATATAGCAATCCTCGCTGCCGTGCCCAGTCAGCCAATACTGAGCCGAAATCGCGTTCTTTGGGCGGTGGAACAAGTGACCTGCTCTGGGCGATCGCTACAATAAACAGGATTAGGACAATTAACACAATTGCCGGGATAATAAGGTTTATAAACATACCAATATTGCTGTCCATTTTTAACACCTATCTCTAAAAGTTTTGTCGTGCAAAGGTTTGAAATGTAGACGCTGGTAGTTAGACAAACTTTACATATAAATATAACGATGACGACGAGTAATCAGTTACAATGATTTTCACCTTGATGCAGACCTAACCCAGCAGATATGCTCACTACCCAATAGGGAGCAGGTAGCACTCGTGTCAATAAAATTAACGAATTTCCTTTTCTTCCAATACTAAAATGATGATCATTGGATATTCGTGCCCATGAACCGATGGATCTCTCCGCTTCTGATACTGGCTTGTCTTGTCTCAGCTTCGGCTTGTCGCCCTACGCCTGAACATTATACTGAATTTGAAACTCGCGTTGTTGACCCAATGGATGCGCGGTCGGCCCGGATTCAGGTTGATCATGGCGAAGTGGTTATTTTGGAAGCGGAGGATTCTCGGGTACGCGTGGAAGGACAGGTGTTATTTGAGGATGAACTGGAGTATTCGGTCAGTTCCACAGAAAAGCAAGTCTCGATCAAGGTTTTTGCTCACCGACAAAGTTCTTCCAAGGCTCCCCTTCATGTGATGATCCGACTACCACGACCAATGCAAGCGAGAGTCGAGACAGAGAGTGCCTCAGTATTGGCCCAGGGCATTCAAGGAGATGTGGAAGTTGTATCTACCTCCGGGGATATAACACTTGAACAGATAACCGGCAGGATGACTCTTCAGTCCAACCGTGGGAATATCATTATTCGAGAAAGTTCAGGGACTATCAGTGTTGTGGGGAACTATGGCGGATTGAAAATTCAAAATGTGCACGGAGAGACGGCTGCTTCAACCATCATGGGAAATGTTGTTTTTGATGGCTTGATCGCAACTGGTGACACAATCCGCCTCGAAACGGATCATGGAGGAGTCTCCGTTAACTTGAGCGCCGACTCTGCCCTGACGCTGCATGTGAGCTCCACGAGCGGAGATGTGACATGCATGTTGCCGGATGTCGTTTCCTCAACTCGGACGTGTGATGGAAAAATACATTCCGGTGATGGCAATCTGTCGGTCCGGACTGTCAGCGGCGCGGTGACTCTGCAATTGATTCCCTGATCGACCGGATGGTCCTTGCCATATCGGACGATTGAAACAAAGCTGTTCCCATAATGATGCAGTCCGCACCTGCCTGCACCAGACTCGCGGCATTTTCGGGCTTGACCCCACCGTCCACACCGATGGCAAATTGATAATCCAATTGATTTCCCTCCAGCCGTGCGGAGGCGACTCTTTCCAGGATGTCTGGTTGGATGGTTTGTCCGCCAAAGCCCGGATACACTCCCAGGAGCAGGAGCAGGTCCAGCTCCCGGAAGAAACGGGATGCTTCCTTTATTTCGTCATTGGGACTTAATCCCAATCCGACTTTCATATTCTGTGAACGGATCCTGTCAAAGGTTCTGAGCGGGTCTGTAAGTGTATTCCATTGGACGATGATCATATCCGCTTGTAATGGGGCAAAATTGGATAGGATATCCTCCGGATTATCCAGTTCAAGATGTGCATAAAACGGCAGACGCGAGTAGGGGCGCAGAGCCTGCAAGTGATCGGGGGAAAGGGCAAGGTTCGG
>Ga0065705_10104167_pt1 | contig 56311 bp, 85 predicted proteins | sample SwibulcommuniRL2_FD_59092 | JGI IMG/M metagenome (GOLD analysis project Ga0065705, IMG submission 59092) | Bulk soil microbial communities from switchgrass field near Rose Lake, East Lansing, Michigan, USA - RL2 Bulk Soil v2 (version 2) | ecosystem: Environmental > Terrestrial > Soil >...
TCGGCACCGCCCGGAGAGGCAGAGCCGAGGGTGACCCACCGGTGGCCGCCGCCGGCGACATCATTGAGCACCTCGAGACCGAGCGCGTCGCGGTAGAAGGGGATGGACTGGTCCACGTCATCGACAGTGACGTGGCAGTACTTCAACGAAATGTTCATGCCACCAACATTAGGCTTCGGCGGCTGGGAGCACTTCTCGAATCCTGCTCGGTTTGATCGACGACGGCCGGGCGTTGATCCGGGCAATGCATCCAGGCATCGCCTCGACGGCTGCATGGTCCCGGGCCCGGTATTGCGTCGGCGTCTCACCGGCGATCTGGGTGAAGCTCGAACTGAAGGATCCGAGCGAGGTACACCCGACGGCCATGCATGCGTCGGTGACGCTTACCTCGCCGCGGAGCAAGGCCATGGCGCGCTCGATACGCCGGGTCATGAGGTAGGCGTAGGGCGTTTCACCGTAGGCGGCCTTGAACCGCCGGGAGAAGTGGGCCGGTGACATCAGGGCCCGCGCGGCCATGGTCGGCACGTCGAGGGGGCTGGCGAAGTCGCGGTCGATCAGGTCCCGGGCACGGCGAAGATGGGTGAACTCCTGCAGCTCGTGGGCGTCCAGCATGGCCGGCTACTCCGTCAACAGTCCGGTGAGTGGTTCGGTCAGCTCCGGGCCATCATTCCTGACGTTGCCCACTGCGGAGGCGACTTCGCGCAGGCTCCATTGCCCGGCGACCGCATACGCCTCGGCCCTGGCCTGTTCAACGAGGGGCCCGGCCTCCTTGTCTGCGGGGTTGAGCCACTCGGCCAGGGACTCGCGGTCCAGGGGGATGGGCAGCCGGTCATGCAGGGCGTGCAGGCCATCGAGGACCTCGGACTCGCCGGTTTCCTCGGGTGAGGCCATCGTGAGGATGCTGCAGCTGAGCAGCCAGCGTTCATCGTCGTCCTCTGCCTTGGAGGGGTCCCTCCACCATTCGTAGATGCCGGCGAAATAGATCAGGGAGTCGTCCTCCGGGTGCACGAAGAAGGGGCGCTTGGTCCCGGCCTTGCCGGCACCTGCCTTCTTCCATTCGTAGTAGCCCTCGGCCGGGATGGCGCACCGGCGCGCCTTGATGGCCGAACGGAAGGTGGGCTTTTCCAGAACCGTCTCGCTACGGGCGTTGAAGGCCCGCACGCCGACGGTGGGGTCCTTGGCCCAGATCGGCACCAAGCCCCATTTCGCCACGTGGACCTGGCGGACGACTTCGTCGTCGACCAGTCGCTCCAGCACGACCGGGACATCCGTGGTCGGTGCGACGTTCCAGGACCTCCGCAGTTCCAGGGCAGCATCGGCCTCGGCTTCCGCGTCGGCCACCAGGTCTCCGATGGCCCGCGCCATCACGTATCGTCCGCACATGGAAAACAGCCTTTCTGGTTCGCGCCGACCGTCTGGTTTAGCCCCGCGATCCTGCGGTTTATACCGACTCGAACGGTCACCGAATCTATTGCTAGTGTAGCCGATGGTGTAGCCGACTGCCTATTGACGACCAGCGCCGACTATCGACGCCTAACCCCACGCTAGCGCGACACCTACAATTTCGTTAGAGCCTCAATTGGGAGGCCCATGAACCACATCGCCTTTCGCGTACGGCCAATTGGAGTGGCGTTCGGGCTGCGCATCTGAGAGAAAGGTTTTCCGGGATTCAAGCATCTGCAAAGCTTGCCCTATTCATTCTACTCAAGTAGACTAGAGTCATCAACGAAAGGAGGTAGTCCGATTGAACTAGCAACAGTGATCCTGACAGCGCTAGCCGCCCTAACCGGAGTCATCCAAGTCATCCAGAACTGGAACCGGAAAGGAAACGGCAAGCACAGGAAATAAGAAAGGGGAACCGAGCTAAAATCAGTAGCTCGGTTCCCCGGGATCACACTCTAGCAACATCGGCAAACACCATGAAGGAAATGCTCAAGCATCGCCTAACCGCCAGCATGGCCGTTATCGCGCTGGTCCTCGTCGCGGGCACCATAACGGCGGGTCACGCCTACCCCGTCGCGCTGGGGGTCATCTGGGCCGTCTACGCCGTGACGCTCGCGTTCGCCGCCGTCTCGATCCGCCGGGATCTGCACCATGGGTGACTCACTCTCAGGACTGCAGGCCGCCGCGGATCGCAAGGCACAAGCTGATCGGGAAGCCGCAGCCGCCGCGCTGGAACTGAATGCCGCTATCAAATCCGCCATCGCGGATGCCGACGTTCCAACTGCAAAGATCCGGGAAGTAACCGGTCTCAGCGTCGCCCGGATCTACCAAATCAACGCACGCGACTAGGTACGTCCCAGGAGCCTCAATCGATTCCGCCGCTGCACGGGCACCCGATGTTTAACCACGAAAAGCGCCCTCAACCGCGATGGGTGAGGGCGCTGCGTCGTGTGTCCTATTCGGCGGCGTCTGACTGTCGCGGCGGCGGCCCAACCGCTACGCTCTGGACTCCTGCTGGTGGTACCACTCGACGTCGTCGCTCGACTCTGTCCACGATGAATCGGAGCGGGGCATGCGGATGAAGTCTGATGCGTCGATCCACAGCATGGGACGTGTCGATCCTTCGGCCCACCGGAACAGGACCCGATCTCCCTGCCACGCGTCCGCCTTCCCGTCCACCATGGCCCCGTCCATCCGCACCCGGCCATAGGGTTGGCGACCGTACGGCCACCGGTGGCACAGGTCTGGGTTGGGAATGAAGCCAGGATAGAAAGCCACGAACTGAGTCTAGACGCACAAAATGCGCCCCGCCCCGTGAAGGGTGGGGCGCATAGTTTGGTGATCGGGGCCCGCCAGTTACAGGGGTGTACGCGGTGGGCCCCGAGCCCCAGAGCAATGGGTATCGGCCGGGGCGATTATGACGCTACCGATTACCGGCCAGTACCCGAAATCAAAGCGCCGGCAAACAGAAATAGTGCCCCGCCTCCACTTGGGAAGGTGGGGCACTATTTCGGGGAGGTCCTATTCGGCGAGGTGCCGCGGGCGGTCCTCGTCGACTTTGCCAGTCCAGATCACACCGGGCTTGCCGCGGTCTGCGACGTCGTCGCTGTAGACGGGCTGGGGCGACGTCGTGGTTCCGGGGATGGGGTCGTACGCGGTCTCGTTCTGGTCGGCGTCGGCGTTGGTAGTCGGTTCGACGTACACAGGTGCCTTGGCGGAGCCGAGGAGGATCCGGGTGAGCCAGTCCGGCAGCCGCGGTTCGAGCCACCGCCAGAGGGCGTACCAGCCGCCGATGAGGACCGCACTGATGACCGGGACGGCGAAGTCCCCGTACTGGATCAGGTCGGCACGCAACGGTTCGAGTACCGGCACAACGGCCAGGACCCAGCCGATGAAGGAACCCCACAGCGCGGGGACCAGAGTCCGAAGGATTGAGGTGAGCATGGGGTCCTCCTAGTTGTTGGCGTTGAGGTGGCGCTGGAGCGCCTTCTTCGTTTCGGCCTGGAACTTGCCGTCGATGGCCCACTTCTTGGGGTCGAGGCGACCGCGGGCGACGAGCATGCGTTGCAGGGCCTTGATGGTCTCGGTCTCGGGCTTGCCGTCGATCTTCCACTTCTTCGCGTCGAGGAACCCGGTGGCGGCCAGCCATTCCTGGACGTCCATCCATCCGAGCTTGGCCAGTACGCCGTCCCACTGCTTGTTGTGCCGGTAGCCGGCGGCGTGGAGAAGGATCTGCAGGGCCCCGACTGACAGGGATTCGAAGTCCCCATCCACGGCCAGTTTCGCGTAGTTCTTCGGGAAGATGGTGGATCCGTTGGGCGGGTTCTTTGCGGACTGCTGCGCGACAGGCTTGGATCCGATCGCGGGTTTGAGGATGATCGCCGGCGCGGATCCGGGCTTCACCTTGAACTTCGTGAATGCAAGCTGCGGGTCGTAGTCGGAGTTCGGGTTCCGCCAGTCAGCCCACAGTTCGAAGTGCAGATGCGGTCCGCTCTGGTTGCCGGAGGTGTCGTTGTATCCGATGAGGTCGCCAGCGTTGATCCACTGGCCGACCTTCCAATGGTCGAGGACGTCGACGTGGTTGTACCCGTTGCCCTCGCCATCGGGGTTGGCGACCAGGCCGCCTCCACCGGTTCGGCCCGGTGCCCAGGTGGAGCTCAGGCTGCCGTGCCGGACGCCGCGGATGATCTTCTTCCACGTTCCGGCGAAAGCAGCGTAGACGGGCCTACCAGTCTGGCCGGGCTTGGGCGGGGCAATGTCCATGCCCTTGTGCCCGCGGTAGCCGCCGGCGTCGCCGTGGTTTTGGGTGAGGCGTCCCTCGAATGGGCTGACCATCTTGGACATGGGGTTCTCCTTGGGGTCTGTGAGTTTGGTGAATTCGTCCCATCGCCCGGCGAGGCGCATGCGGGCGGGGCAGTTCTTGCCGGTCCAGACGCCGTGCTGGACGACCGCGGACCGAGGAAGGCCGTGGGTGGCCCGGAGGTCGGCAATGACTGCGGCAGCGTTCTTGAAGGCCTTGTCGTAGTCGCCGTCGGCGTTGACGCAGATCTCCACGGCGATGCTTGTCCGGTTGCCCTCGTCGGTTCCGGCGTGCCAGCACTGGGCCGCGTCTGGGTAGGATCGGATGGCCTCGACGTCGTCCACCTGGATGTGCCAGGACGCCTGCCGGACGTTGCCATCCGTCTGCAGCTTCGCGTGGGCCTGCGCATCAGCGCCCAGGCTGGAGTTGTCGGTCTCGTGGACTGTGATCGACGTGCACGCGTTCACGCCGTCGTAGATCTGGGCCGTGCTCTTGACGAGTTGTTCCTTCATCGGAACCGCCTTCCGGGCATGAGAAAAGCCCCGGCAGTTTGCGCGGGGCTCGGGATGGGGTGGTGGTTACCGGCGGCGTTGTTCTCGGATGATCGTGAATCCGAGGGAACCGACTGCGATGATGAGCATCGTGTACAAGCCCAAGTAGACGAGCGGCCGACCCGGGAATGCTGGGAAGAACATCGATCCTGCGGCAAGAGCAGTAATCGCGGCCATGACCGCAAGCAACCCCATCAGCACGCGGCCGGCAGGGAATCCAACCCAAGCGCCGCGGGTGAGGTACTGCCAGAGGATCATGACCGTGACGGTCTCCGCGAAGACTATGGCGACGAGAATCCCGGTGATGGGTTGAATCGTCATAGTGGCCTCGCCCGGAATGCCTTGTGGAGTCCTTCAGAGAAGTGGTTGCGGTTGTTCATCGCATCAATCGTGTCCTTCTGCCGTTCTGCTTCGTGGAGCCGGTCAAGTGCGGCTTTGTGTTCGATGTCGGCGGTGATTTTTGCTGCCAACGCGTCCCGCACATCGGGGCTCATTTTGCGGGGATTCTTGCGGCGGAACAGTTTCACGGTGAGTCTCCGTCCCGGGCGTCTTGGACGGCGCCCATGACCTTGATTACGGAATCCCCCACAGCAGTTTGTTTCTCGATCGTCCGGGCCTGGACGGAGTTGGTCTCCTTCAACGTTTCGGCGGTATTGCGCCAATGGTTTTTGGCTTCAACCATGACGTCGTACATGGATTTCGGGATGAGGCGGCCGGTAAGGACGAGCCACATGGCCAGGCCTAAGAGTCCGGATGGCGTGAGTGCGCCAATCACCGCCCATGGTTCCGAGTCGAGCATTGGCCCCCCTTTGGGCTTGAGACATTGGTTCGGGTGAGACCATTGGGAATGGCCTGGATACTGAGCGTCCTGTACATCGTCGGTTTCTCGCTGCCGGTCCTAGGTATCGTCAGCATCTTCCGTGACGTCCGCAGCGGGTACGAGAGAAAGTCTGGCTATTACCGAACGCGGGACGAAGTTGCGGCAGAAAAGGAGAACAGGCTCCGCGGCATCAAACGCGATCTAGCGCAGACAGACGATCCGGATAAGCTCCAGAAGCTTCGGCGGGATGAAGATGACATCCACGATTGGGAGACGCGTCAGTTGCGTGCTCAAACAACCGATTTCCCAACATATGCGTCAGTTCAGGCCCGAGTGGAAGACGACCACTTTGGCACGGGGCTTCCTCAATTGAAGAACGCGAAACGGGATCTCATCCTTGTAGGAGGCGGACTCTTGTCCGCCACGATCGCGAGCATCTGGTCCCTCTGGTTATGACGAAGGACCCCACCGATTGGTGAAGGCCGCCGCGTTCCCGAATCCTATTGGCTGGGGTCGTTGACCATGATGCCGCGGATGTCGAGGCTCTTGGAGCGAATGTCGTCTATCTGGAGGTCAGACCCCCAAAGCCATGCCACGGCGCCTACGGCTTTCGCATCGGCGACGGCTTCGGGGGTCACTTCCGCGATCTGGTTCCCGGTCGCGTACACGCCGGGGATTACGGGCTTCGGGTGGCCCATGAGTTGGATCGCCCGGAACCCGGCCTTTGTGAAGGCGCGGGTGTTGTCGTTGTTGAAGGACTGAAGGATGACCTGGTCCTCGTACGGCCGCAGCGTCTTGATGAACTTCTGGCGGCCGGATGGGTTTTTCAATTCGATCAGCAACAGCTTGTCCGTCCCGCCGAACCTGTCCAGGACGTCTCGCAGGAAGGCGGCGGGAGCTGGTTCCCCGCCGTCCGGGTGCCTGATGCGTAGCTTCCGCCACTGGGCCGCTGTCATGTCGGCGACCGCTCCTGTCTGGCCATCGGCTGAGACCCGGTCTATCCGATCGTCGTGGAAGACTACGAGTGTGCCGTCCGCCAGCGGTTGGACGTCCATCTCGAGCGCAAGGTCCGGGTAGTCCCGGGCGACTGCCTCGAATGCCGTCATCGTGTTCTCCGGGTTGAGCGCCGCAGCGCCGCGGTGGGCGGCAACGACGGGTGCTTCCGCCCGGGCTGCCGCCGGAGTCAGCACACCCGGGGAGAGCACTTGCAGGAGAACTAACACCAGTGCGGCCATGGCGGCAACAACGACCCCAGATACCAGCAGTAGCCGGCGGCTTGCCCCCACGTCTTACCCTCCCAGTTCGAACGTCCAGCAACCATTCTATCGTTGCCGCCGGCTACCCCCGGATCAGATAGTCGGGTCGTCGGTAATGATTCCATCAACACCCATGGCAACGAGCCGATCTTTTGTCGCGGCGTCGTTGACCGTCCACGCCCAGAGCCGTTGATTCTTCGCATGGACTGCTGCGACGACGGCCGGGGTGATGGTCGTGTACCCGAGTGCCACACAGTTCATACGGTCCGGGTAGGTTGCCGGGGGCGAGTTGGCAAGATGCTGGCCGTGGAACCCGGAACCGGCAATTACCCGGTTGACTGTCTGGTTGAAACAGGCCCCGATGATCTGGTCCCGGTACGGCCACAACTGACGGACGTACTCATTGCGGGCATCGTCCGTGTAGTCCTTGAGTTCGATCATCAGGACCGTGCTCGTGGTCCCGAATTCGGTGAGGACATCCGACAGGAACGCGGCAGGCCCGGATGTGGTGCCACCCGTGTTGCGGACCAGGAGTTTGGACCACTGGGCGACCGTCATCTGATCCACCCGCCCAGTGACGCCGCCGACTGCGATACGGTCCACGGTCGCATCATGGCAAACCACCAGTGTCCCGTCTTTGAGCGGCCGCACATCCATCTCCAATATGACGGCCGGGTCGGATGCAACGCACGCCCGAAATGCGACCATGCTGCCTTCCGGGTGGACGTCCCGGCCCCCTCGGTGTGCAGCGAGGGCCGGGTATAGGATCCGGTCTACCGGACTTGGCGGACGGGTCCGTGTAGCCATCTGAGTTACATCGGCGAGCATGGACAAGAGAACTCCTCCTAGGAGAGGTAGTAGTAGACGCCGTCAAGTGAGAACCACCCGAGTACGCCTCCCAGCGATCGGACGGTCACCAACGACGGATCGGCTTCCGTCCTCATTTCCAACCGGACGGCACCCTTAGCCGACGATGACCATGTTGCGGCCGTAACGAACTCGCCGATCTCCGCGGGGATCGTGCCCGGGGGGAGGGTGAAGACGCTGGTTGTCGCAAGATCTGGGATGGCCCCGGCGACGATTCCCCGCCACTCCACTTTCCCGTCGGGCCACACCCTGTACGCGGGAACGTACCCGAACGTTTGCGGCCCGAACCCCGACTTGAACGTCGTGATCGGGACCCACGCGGGAACCGCCGAGGACGACATGCTGCCGTCCGCGTTGAACGTGAGTGGCCCCCACTTGCCAGATCCGTCGCCCTTTGCCTCAAATTTGCCGATCGTGGACTTTATGAGCCCAGGCGTTGAATTAGCGAACGTGTTGGATGCCGGGGGAATCGCCAGTGTTGTCCAATTCGATGGCAGCATAGCAACACGGACAGATTTCGTCCCGGCCCCAATCAGATGCAGATCAGCCCGGCCCGGCACGGTGGCTTTCCGGGCGAGGTAGAACCGAGCAGAGACCGCGCCTGGTGGAACCTGTGCGGCCGTGAACTGCAGCTCGGAGCGCCGCATGAACTGAAAGCCCTGGGCAGGACCCGCCATAGTTTCCTCGCCTGTCGCCCCGACCCAAGACTGGGCTACCCACCAATCGGACGTGTCGCCCGCCGAGTCCTGGAACCCGGAGTAGCTGACCAAATCGCCCTGTTTGGTCAGGTGTCGAAACTTCCCGCCTTGATATGCCAGCCCCACTACACCGGCACCCTTGGCCGATCGCCAGCCGCCGAATGCGACAGCGGTCCCGGCGGTCGTGAACACGTTCGTTACACCATCAGATCGGGTCACAGCCACACGAGTGGCGCCGAAGTCAGCTACTCCCTGAAAGATTCCGGCGGAGTCAGCGGCGACCTTCGTCGCTGTGTCGACTTGTCCGGTCTGGGCGCCCGTCACTGGGTTGTAGTAGCGCCAAGTCAGCAGGCCGGTGGCCCAGCACTGGGCGACGATGATATTCGTGCCGTCGGTTCCGATACCTGGCTGGTATGTTCCCCCGCCAAAGCTGAGGTACTGCCACTCCCGGACGAACGCGCCTGTGACCACGTTGTAGACCCGGATGTGCCGGATGTCCGACTGCCCATCCTTGGACCCCAGAAGGAACAGTTCATTGCCAATCGCAGTAATGCCATTACGCGTCCAGAATGCAACTGGCCATGACCTGACGATGGCCCCCGCCGCGTTGATCCCTTCGATGCGATCGCCCGCCGTTGCCCCGCCGACGTCGACCGCACGCCACCACAGCCCATCTGCATAGGCAATTCCCGAGACACTGCCCGGTTCAGGAGGAGCCGGGAACCGAACACTGGTGTAACCCGTTCCGACGGTTGGAGGCGTGGCAGGTGCCGCAACGCCGGATGCCAAAACCAGAGCGGCGCCTGAGGCGACTTCGTTCGTGGGCGCCTGGAATGACACTTGTCCTGTAGCGGTCAGTGACCGCGCCTCAATATCGCCCCGGAACTGTGCTGGTGACCCATCGGCCGGAAGACGGACAGTCACATTCCCGTCGGCATCCCGTGACGTGTACCCGTTCTCCGTAAGCTGGAAGCCAGCGCCGTCCCCTGGCGATTGGAAGATTGCGCCGGTGATGACCATGCCATCGATGGCGTTGGCGTCGAGCTGCTCCGCATAAACCTTGAGGAACGATGCGACCTTGGCCGAAAGTTCCTCGGAGGCGGTGATCTTGGGGGCGGTGATCGCGCCGTCCACGATGACTTCGCCGCCCATCATGCGCGTCACGCGGACGTTGCGGACACCGACCTGAGGAATGCCTGAGCCGTAGAGGCCCATGATCCACGCCTTCGCCTCCGCGCTCAGGGCGGAGGTAATCGGTAACTCCGCCGAGAAGTGTCCCTCAGTAGCAGCAATAGCGAACGTTGGGCCCGTGAACGTCGGGCCGTTCTGTTGCGGCAGCGTGCCGACGGGGGTGTTGTAGGTCCAGAGCCGTAAGGCGACTGTCGCGGGCCCGGTGTCAGCAATCGCGTCAAACTCCACGCGGAGCGTCTCGCCCGCCTTGAACGGGACCGTGTCCGTCTGGTCCTTGAACATGATGTAGTTAGCCGACGCGGGAGCCTTGCGCGTATATGCCCCCGCCGTAACCGTGGCCCAGTTCGCCGGTACGGTTACGTTTACCCTGCGAACCGGGTCGATCGTCGCATAGTTCGTGAAGTCGCCCACGTTGACCTGAGACGCGGCGAGCTTGCGCGACATGACCACGTCAGCGAACAGGCGATTGATGACCGCCTCCGCCATGGTTCCCGTATTCGTCACATACAGGTTTTCCACGGCGGCCGTCGTGCCCGCAACCGCTACATCATCCGCCATATCCGAAAGCTCAAACTCGGCATCATCGAGGCGGCCCGTAAGCTCAGCCCCCGCCGTTGCCAAATCGTTTCGGACACCATCGATCCTCGCCTTGGCGGCATCGATCTCCTCTTGAAGCGCAGCGCCATCTGCTGGAATCGGGACAACAACAGACACGGGCCCAGCAAGGTCAGAAACCTTGCCAGACAACGACCACGCAGCAAGATAGACGTCATACACGCCAGCGTCCAACTGGACCTGAACCGAGTCCCCCAACTCGCCCGTCATCACACCAGACTGCTTCGACAAATCAACGACGCCCCCAACAGGAACGGCATACGCTGCCACGTGCTTCAGATCCATCGGCGACGGAACCCCGCCAGCAAACTTCCCGTTCCAGCGCATCTCAGCCAAGCCAGGAACGGCCATTGCTGTCGGGAACCACGGAGTAGCAGGCTTCGGGCCAGTCACCGAAGTGGCGGTGTGCGTGCCGTCGTGCTGCTTGCCAATCACGGACGCAAGAGTCCCGTCAGCCGTGTATTCATCAACTGAGCCATTCTCAATCGACGACTGAGCCAACCCTGGCTTGCGAGACGCCAGAAGCTTCACTTCACGTTGCAGCTTGGCAACGTCTCCCACCAGGCCGGAGACAGCCCTACGGTCAGCACTCGACAGCGTCATACCGCCTCCAATTTCAAACTCATCGCACCAGTCTCGGGCGACTTGGTCATCTCCAAGATGCGCACCCACAAATCCAAATCAATCCACCCTGCATCGCCCACAAGACGGCCCTGGTCGCCAGGGCCGAACGTGCCAAACGGGGCCAATCCGTGATCAACAATGTCCAACGAATCGACTACGTAGCCTCCACGGAGTCGTTCCAACATCGACCGCGCCGCAATGTCCGCGGATGCCTTCAACTCCAGCGAGCTGTCAGCGACAACTTCGACGCGTCGGAGACGATCCGTCGGCTGGGTCAGGTAGGAAGAAATCCTCTTCCGCCCCTCCCCCGCGCCGGTAACGAAAACCGCCGAAGCATAATCGGACTCATCGACCGACGGCGGGAGAGTCACATTCACGCCGATCTCGAACCGGATATGCTGCCGGCGCACACCAATCGACGGGTAGCCCAACTCAAGACGATGCTTCAGTTCCTCGCCATCCCAGGTCGAACGCTCCATGTACTGGAATGGGGTGTCCGAGGCAAGGTCGTCCACAACCTTGCCCAAGTCGTCCGTAACCCAACTCGCCAATCGGAAGGGCCCCACATCGGCTGCGTCCTTGGCATCGTCGGCTGGTTCTTCTTCGCCGATCCGCACCAGCGAAGTGGTCGCATCCACTGAGACGCCCAAATCTCCGCTCGGGTAAGACTGAACGTGCCCCCAGATCTTCCGGACGATGTCCAACGGGTCAACCTTCACGCCCGCAAAATCGGCGCCCATCCAGGGCATGCCCGTCAGGTACATGCCGAAACCGCCAGCCTCAATATGCAGCTTCTCGCCCTCGATGGAGATTTCGTCCACGATCCCAACAACCGGATCGCGGCCCTCCTCTTCGGCAACGATCAGAGAACCCCACTTGCGGACCGCCAAGGTTCCGTCGGCGTTCTTCAACGCCGCAAACTCGATCGGCAAGTCACCTGAGATGGCAGCCGGCGCGCTGCACGCCGTCGTAACCTCAACGCCCGTCAACGGCAGGTCCTTATCCACCCACTGACGGGACGGCAATGACTGCAAGTAATAGCGCCAACCGCTCAATGGGTCCTCCTAGGTAGTAGACGGGTCGGCAACCTCAAGAAAGGTCAGCCGCATTTTCACGCCAGATTTTGCATCGATCATTGGACGTGCCGAAGAAGCCGTCGAACCATCGATCCGGGCTTTCATCACGAACGACTGATCGGTTCCACGCAGTGCCGCTGGAATGTACCGGTCGTCCGCGACTTCCCAAGTGGTACGGGCGACGTCATTGCCGGCCTTGCTATTCCAATCGAAGCGCTGCGTGGAGTACTGGCGGGCGCTAGGGCCGTCATATGGACCCCACTCCACCCAGCACTCCCCGAACGCGTTACCGCCCGCTTCGCGGACCTGCAGCCAAGACGCCTCGATCAGGACTCGGGTAGCCCACCAGGGGATCGTTACGCTCTGCGCACCACCCACATTCGGGAACCACTCCCCGACAGTGGATGTCGCGCCCAGCGTCTCTGCCGTCGCAACAACCGCGGGCTTAGCACGCAGGACAAAATCCTTGTGCGGGTTCGCAACCTCCCGCAGGTCAGTGATCATGGCCTGCGTAATCGTCGCCGTGTTTGCTGGGATAGTGACCTTCGCCAAGGCGATCGCCGGATACGTCAGATTCAAGTCACGGGCCGACTTCGTGCCAGCCGGGACACCCTGAATGACCGCGAAACGGGCGTACTCAAATGTCTGCGGATTTGCCGGGGCCTGGCCCTCGTACTGCGGGTCGAGGATCCGGGCAACGATAAGGTCCGTACGCCCACCCGCCGAGCCGGTAGCCGTGATGGGAACGGTCGTCTGCGTCGGGTTGCGGAACGTATAAGTCTGCTCGCCTGCCCCCGTGTACCGATTCAAAATCAGGCCCGCACCAGTGAGGACGCGCACCGATGTAGTCGGGGTCGCCTGGGCCGCCACGCGCAGCGCGGCAGGGGTGACAATGCCCTCGGATCCGGCGGACGCCACGTACGCCAGCAGGCGGGCAACATCGGCCGTGTGTTCCGGCCCCGGCGTGTCCTTATCCGGCCCGCCAATAAGCCATGGGGGGTTCTCGACAGCCACTCAGACCACATCCATTCAAAAGGTAAAAGAGGAAGGCCCCCGACGAATCGGAGGCCTTCCAAGAACTTGTATTCGGTTATTCGGGTTCAGATCGACTGGTAGGCGTTGCGCCACGCGAGGGTTGCGGTCGCCGTGCCGGTGATATCCGCACCACCGAACGTGACGTCCGACCGGCCGACCGGCAAGACCGCGCTAGACAGCCGCGTCTTGCGGGTCAGCATCCCGGCAACGCTCGCCCCATCGGAGCGCTTCACCGTGCCCGCCATGGCGTCCACGGTCACCGAAACGTCATAAGCCAACGTCCCCGTCAGCCCGATCTCCCAACCAGCAGCTGCACGCACCCACGGATTCACCACCGGCCCATGAAACGTGACCTTCAGTGGCGTCTCCCCGTCACCCGTGTTGTCCACAAGGCCCACACGTGGAGCCGATGAACGGACAGTCGACAGCGGGGCCACCAACGGGGTACGCAGGCCGCCAGCCGCCGCGGGAACGATCGTCAGGACAACGACCGTTTCTGCCTCGTCATAATGAAGCGGATCATTCACCCTGAAATCGGCGACGATCCGGCCCACACCGCGCTCCGCGAGCACATCGCCCTTGGGACCGGCATAGTTGTTGGGCCGGCCATAGACGCGCCGCCAACGTCCGCCCACCTCGTATGACAGAGGGACATTGACGTTCGGCCTCAGCCGGACCTTCCTGTTCTTCCACGCAGCCTCGAGGGCGCCGGAAGATTCCAGCGCCCCCAAGACGTCGCGGCGGTTCGTGGAGATGTCGAATGCCCACGTCCGCCCACCCAGGTAGTCCCGACCCGACATGACCCCGTCCCGGTTTGGACGCTGGTGGTCATTGACCACCAGCGCCGCACTACCCGGATCGAAATCCGTCACGATCAACGGACCAGTACGGCCACCGAACTCGACACCACCAAAACGGAACATCATCGGCGTCCAGCACCTCCTCGACTGTTGCGGCGCGCTTGGAACTGCGCCTCTTCAAAGAAGTCCCGGGCCGTAGCCCGATCCGGAACCGTGAACTGGTACGTGTTTCCACCACTGCCGCCACCAGCCATGGCCAGCTGGTGGACGTCCTGCCACTGCTGGCCGGTGAGGATTGCCTCCGGCTTGCGTGTGGCATTGACGATCGAAGTGAGGCCAGGATTCAGGACACCCCCACGGTCATAGAGATACGACCGCTGGTCCTGAACGAGTCCGCCATCCGCGTATCCGCCCTGCCGGTTCCACCCGGCCTGGACAGACCCGTAACGCGACTTCGTGTAGTTGATCGACGCCACGATATTCGCCAGCGGATCCATGATGTTGCTCGAAAGCGACTTGTCACGGTACTGATCGAACGTCGGGCCGATCACCTGCATAAGTCCCTTGGATGGGGTACCGCGCTTCGCGTTGGAGTCCCAGTTGTTCACCGCATTCGGGTCATACCCGGACTCCTGCTTCATCCGGCGCATCAACGCATCGAGGTTCGAGTCGCTGTAGTCGCCGGTGCGCTTGAGAGCTTCCGCGGCAATGCCCCGGTATTTCCCGGAGCCCCCACCGAACCAGCCCTTCACCGTGTTCACGGCAGCGCCAGCCATGTCCTTGAGATTCGGGATCATTCCCTTGACCCAATCCGTGACACCCGTCAGCGTTTTCGACCCGAGCCCCTGAGCGATCTCGACCACCTTGCCGCCACCCGGGAACTTGTCCGCCACCCAGTTGCCGATCTTGCCGGTCAAGTCGAGAAGACCCTGAAGCGGATTGAATCCACCTCCAGCACCCTCGTAGAAGTCGCCAGAGCCACCCTTGCCACTGCCCCAAACAGACGCAGGGTTCATGTAGGTCCGACCGTCCATCACGCCCCAGTGGGCGTGCGGGCCGGTCGTGTTGCCGGTCATGCCCACCTTGCCAATAGCCTGATGGGCCTTGACCGTGTCGCCTGCCTTGACTAGCCATTGCGACAGGTGGTGCACACGGGACATGAGGCCGTTTTCGTGGTTGATCCACACCTGCTTGCCCGTACCGCCCGGAAGGTTCCAGCCGGTCTGCGCAACGACACCCGGGCCCGGAGAGAACACCGAAGTCCCCACCGGTGCCGGGTAATCCGTGCCAAGGTGGCCCGGGTATCCGTGCCACCCAGCCGAAATGCCTCGGTGGCGAGGGTCCATCGGGTGCACCAGGCCGCCGCCGGCATAGCCGAGCGCTCTTGCGCCGAACCGGTTCAGGCCATCCAGCAGACCAGGAGCCTTGCGGCTGATGTCCCGCTGCGATTCCTTCTTGATCACGAACTCGTCAGCGTGGACAACGCCGGCTTCCTGATACTTCGAACCAGGACCAGTCCAGCCACCCCGAGCGAACCCGGGAATGTTGACTTCCGCGAGCTTCTTGATGACCTTTCCGCCCGGATCAATGAACCCGGCAACCTTGTTGAACGCACCGATGATGCCACCATTGATGACCTTGTCGATGACGAACTTCACTGGCTTCTTCGCGGCAGACTTGATCTTCTCCCACGCGCTCGTTACCGCATCCACGCCCTTCTTGAAAGCGGGCGCGACATGGTCCTTGATGAAGTTCCCAAGAACCTGGAATACGGGTTTGATCCCCTTAGTCCAGACGGCAGAGATCTTGTTCTTGATCCCATCCCAAACCGGCTTGATTAGATTGTCACGCAGCCATTTGAACGCCGTTGCCAGCGTTCCTCGGATGAAGGAATCGATCGATTGGAAGGTCGACTTGATGCCAGTCCAGATGTCGCCGATCTTCTTTTTGATTCCATCCCAAACAGCCTTGTTGACCGCCTTGAGAAGGTTCCACGCCTCCGGCAACGTCACCGTGAACCAATACTTGATCGACCCAAACCAGGACTTGATCCCGCCCCAGATGTCGCCGATCTTCTTCTTGATCGCGTCCCAAGCAACAGCGTTCACTGACTTCAGGACGCCCCAAGCGGCAGGCAGGATGACCGTGAACCACTTCTTCAGCGTTTCGAAGACCTTCTTGATCCGGCTCCAAGCAACCTGGACGGCGAGCTTTATGCCGATCCACGCCGCATCCATGAATTTCCGGGCGGTCTCGTTGTTCTTGTAGAGCCAGACCAACGCGCCAACCAGAAGCCCGATCACAGTGATGACCAAGCCGATCGGATTGGCCTTCATCGCAAGGTTGAGAGCTTTCTGTGCCGCCGTCATCGCCATGGTGGCGCCTCGCCAGAGGCCCATCATGATTCGCTGCACGTTCCCAGCGGCCGTCAACGCCGCGGACGCAGCCTTTGTGGCAGCAAACGCGCCGATCAACAGGCCCATGGCGATAGGGCTCCCGGCGATCAACACCAGCAACGGCTCAAAGACGCCCAGCACAAATCCGAGGCTGTCCGCGAACGCGGTGAACACCTTGATCAAGCTCGGGCCAAGTACCTCCACAATCGGACCCATAGCGGTCAGGAAGAGTCCCAGCCCGCCAGTCAGCCCGGGAAGCAGCGGGACAATCTGATCTACACCAGCCCGCAGGTGCTCCATGAACGTCGTCAGCCCCGAACCGAAGTCTGGGTTGGAAAGCGCCGTGAAGATGCCACCCAAGAACGCGCCCGAGATCTCACCGCCGAGGCGGAGGAAGTCCGAGAACGCATCAGCGCCCACAACGAACGCCTGGTTCATCGCAGTCAGCGCGTCCAACAGGCCTTGCGACCCGGCTTCAGCACCAGCGAACAGCTTGGACATCGTCGTCTGGAAGACCTCGCCCTTCATGGCCGCGTCAATATCCCGCAACCCCGCAGCAAGCCCCCCGAGCGTGGACACAGCTCCGCCAGCTTCAGCAGCCCGCGTCAGCGATGCGAACATGCCGGACACGCTGCCGACGATCGAGCCCAAATCCTTGAGCCCCTGAATACCTGCATCAATCCAGCCGACCAACCGCCCATCAGCGGCACTCGCCTGAATGAATCCGTTGAACCGGTCAGCGATATCCGAAATCCACTGCGCCAGCCGAGGCATGTACTCCATGCCCACCACGCCGAGCGTCACGAACGACTGCACCAGCGGATCGATGGCCGTGTTCAAAACGGTTACGGTCTGCGCTACCCCCTTCAGGAGTCCCGTCAACACGCCGCCATCAAAGGCCGTGTTCAGCGAGTTCATGAGCGTCTGCGCACCAGCCCCAAGGGCGGTAGCAATCGCCCCGACGCCCACCGCCAGCTGCGGGATCACCGTATCTGCAAGCGCCATCAGCGGGGGAACAAACCCAGCGAAGAAGTTCTCCTGCGCGATCTTTCGGACCTCGCTCAACCGGTCCTTCACAGCCAACAAAGCGACGACCGCGGCACGTGCAGCGGGCGTGAGATTCGCCATTGCCTGCGCAGACTTGTCCCCCGCACGGGCGGCGGCATCGGCCTGCTGGAGCTGCGTACGCTCAAGATTTCGATGGGCCTGATCAACAGCACGAGCAGAATCAACCTGGACCTGGCCAGCATCCTGCGTCGCATCCCGGATGGCCCGCTGCGCATCAGCTATCTGGCGGGCACCATCGGCACCGACCTTCGCCGCATCAGCGTGAGCGTCCTTCTCATCTTTCAGAGAATCAGCAACACCCTCTTGAGCATCAGCAATACGACGGGCGGCATCCTCCGCGGACTTGGCCGCGTCAGTGTGCGCCTTCTTCTGGGCCTTTAGAGCGTCAGATATGTCCTCTTGGGCATCCGCAATCTGCCGGACACCGTCACGCTGCTGCTTGACCGACTTCGCCTCAGCATTCTTGCGGCTCTGAACAGCGTCAGCCTCCGCCTGCCGAGCCTTTGCCAGCTTCTCCTCAGCCGACTGGACAGCCTCATTGCCCTTCTTTTCCTCGGCCAGGGCAGCTTTCCGCTCCTTGCCCAGGTCTTCAACCGACTGCTTGGCACGCTGATCGGCAGCCAAAGCGGCTGCCATGTTGCTCTCAAGCTGAGACATCTGGGCGGCGCCAACCGTCGGGTCAGCCTTCGCGTTGTTGTACGCCTCGGTGGCGCGACGGTACGCAAGAGCCGTGTCAACGGCTTGCTTGTCAGCTGCTGCCAGCTTCTTGCTAACCTCAGCGGCCTTGTTCGCGGCCTTATCCCTGGCCTCAGCAAGATCCTTCTGCGCATCGATGACATCCTTGACCGCCTCCGCCTCGCGGCGTTCAGCAGTCTCAATCGCCCGCGCCGCCTGGACCTGCGCCTCAGCGACGCGCTCAATGGCGTCCTGCAGGTCACGCTTGGCGTCACGGACGCGCCGTGCGGCCTGCTCCTGCGCCTCAGCGGCAGATACGTCGGCCTCTGCGGCACTCTCAATCGCGTCCTGCAAATCACGCTTAGCGTCGCGGACCCGACGGACGGCATCCTCGATGGCTTCCGCAGCGTTCTTTTCAGCCTCGGCAACCGACTCGATGGTGTCCTGCAGGGAACGCTTCGCATCAGCCACCCGGCGAGCAGCCTGCTCCTGCGAGCGGGCAGCATTCTCCTCAGCCACGGTGATGGCCTGCATGGCGTCCTGCACCGCCATAGCCGCGATACGCGGGTTAGCCACGAACGCGGCCTGTTGGTCCGTGGCCGCCTTCAAAGCCTCTCCAACGCCAGCAAAAGCAGTGACCAGCACGCCAGCCGCCCCACCAATGGCCATGAGCCCGGCGGGGACCAGGGCCGCGACGCCTGCCAGTTGGCCCAGCGATGCCGCAAGAGTCAGCGCATTACCTGCACCAACCAGCAGCGCCGCCCCAGCAGCGCCAGCAGCCGGCGTGACTGCAGACAGGCCGCCTACAACACCGATGAAGGCCTGAGTAAACGCACGGCCGCCACGGGTGCCCGCCTGAGACACATCGTTGGCCATCTTGTGCAGATCTACGTTGATCCGGTTCGAATCGCTACGGATGCTCGTCACCAAGCCGCCAAGTGGGCTCCCCTTGAACGCCCGCGAGAGGCGTGCGCCGAGACGGTCAACGTCGCGCTCCGTCTTCACGGATTCCTTGGAGACGTTCTTCATGTGCGTCTCGAGCTCGGTGGACGCCTTCGACGCAGTCTTCTGGGCCTCGCCCAGGGCAACGGTCGTTCGCGACAGATTGTGCTCGGCGTTCTCCCGGCTCACCGTCGCAGCAATCGCCTTGCCGCGGAGGGCAGAAAGCTTCTCCTCGGCGGCGGCAACCTGAGACGCCTTCGCGTTTGAACTGTCGCGGGTCTCCTGCAGTTTCAGTTCGGCGACACGTACGTCGCCGAGAGCCTTCGACTCGGCCGCAGATGCGGCGGCCATCCGGTTCTTCGACGCGGTTACGTCACTCTCGGCTTTCGCAACGCTTTTGCCGATGCGCGCCACTTCCGCTTCGAGGCCCGCGGTCTCGGCGTTGAACCCGTCGGCCATGCCCTTGCCGAGTTTCTGGCCCGCGTCACGGCCCGCCCGCGGCATGATGCGGCCCATCTCCCGCTCGACCTTGTTCTGCGCACCCGAGAAGACGGGCTGAACCAGGAGCTCAGCGATACCGATAACGGGCATGTGGGCCTCCTGTGCGGGCACGCAAGAAAGCCGCCCGGTAAGGGGCGGCTCTCCTGTATCGAATGTGTGGCGTGGGGGCGCCTAAATGTCTTCCGGGCCGAACCCGAACTGGGCCACAAAGTCTTCAGTCCACTGCCGGTCGAGCTCGGCCATGGCGGCATCGAGCGCAGTACGCGGCGCGGGGAACGGCTTCTCAGACTTCGGGGCCTTGCGAGTCACCTGGACGGTGATCCCCTGCTTGACCTGCTTCACTTCGGAAATCAGGACGGAAAGCATGTGGTGCGTCAACTGGTACTCCGACACGCGTGGCGCCCAGTCGCCCTCCTCGCGAGGCATCAGAGCCATCTCGCGGGCAATATCGGGGTCGTTCGCTATGGCCTCGTTGAACCGGCAGGCGGCGGGCAGCATGTCGATAAGTTCGAGCAATGCCACCCACCGGCCCGCGGCATACCAAGCCGCAAGATCCACGCGATACTCCGTGAGGAGGTCAGCGCGGATCTGCGGACGGTAGCGGCCTAGGAGTTCGCGGAGGCGCCGCCGTTTCCCGCGTCACCCAGGGGGCTGCCCTCGTAGTACGCGGTCACACGGTCCACGAGCGCCCGGTGGATGCGCAGGCTCAGCTTCGCGTCCTTATACTTGGCGAAGTCCTCCGGCGACAGCCACTTCTCCAGCGCCTGCAGATCGTCGCCGATGTCCTTGACCTCGTCGAGGAACTGCGTCGCCTCTTCGAGAGGCATGTCGAAGATGTCCGGGAACGTGATCCGCTTCCCGCCCTTGAGCGCGAAGACGAACGGCTCCGGCGTATCGACCTCAGCTTCGAGAGCGGCGAGGGACAGGTTGATGTTCGGCGTATCTTTCGCCATGGTGTTACCTCCGGGTGTGAGGGGTTGGAACTACTTGGTGGACTTGGGGGCGTCGGTCTTTGCCGGCGCGGCCTGGGCGAGATCAGGCTTCGCGGCGTCGTTCTCGCGGACGGCGGCTGTACGGGCCTTGGATTCCTTGAAACCGTCGCGGCGAAGCTGGGAAGCCTCCCGGGCGTTGGACGTCTCGACGGTTACGTCGTCCTTGGTGAAGCGGGGCATTTCTACTCCTAAGCAGAATCCGGGTGCGAGTTGGTACGGTGCGCGCCGCCACACCCGGAAAACGACGCGCACCGCGATTGAGGGGAAAGATCAGCCGCCCACAGGGGCAGAGAACCCGAGCACGTCCTTGAACTTCAGGGCGCCAGTTCCGCCCATGTAGTGGCGCACCGGGATGCCCAGTTCGTCATCCGTGTAGATGTCGAGAGTGAGCTCGTTCGCGATCGCGTCCTCGCCACCCCACGACTCTTCGCCGGCGTCAGCCAGCTTCACGACCGGGTAGCCCTTGCCGAGAACCCAGTTCGCGGACGCAGGACCGTCATTGCCGAGGATGAGCAGCTCGTACTCCTCGCCAGCAGGCAGATCCACCTCATCCCAGACAACCTCGCCGGTCGCGGCATCCTGGGTGATTGCGGACAGATCCTGCCCGTACTTCAATTCCAGAATGTGGCGGCGGCCGTGCTCCAGCGGGGTGAAGCTGACCTGGCGGGCAACCTTCGTGATGTCCGAACGCACAGGCGACGCGTAACCGAGGGCATCAACGTCCTCCTTCGTCACGTCGCGGCCGAACTTGTAGCCATCCGGCGTGACAATACCGATCGGCTTCCACCCATCGGCCTTCAGGTCGACGAGGGCGCCGCCGGTCTCCATGATCTTCTCCGGCAGAGCGGTTGCTTCTCCCTTCTTGCGGAGGAACGCGACAGCGCGCTGGACCTTACGAATGAGACCGCGCTCGTCGGCCTCGGTCTGCATTTCAGCAAAAGTAGGCATGGCAAAAAACCCCTTTCAAGGGCATCGAAAATGTGTGATCCCCCGCGGGGGCTAGATGGGCCGTGAAACGACGAGGAACGTCGCTGTGGCCCGGTTCAAGGTGTCGGACTGGTACGGGACATCGGACGGGACGACTTCGCAGGAGATCGTGTCGACGAACCCGCTCGGCGTCTCGATGTTGTCGCCCACGATGGACGCCTTGATTGACTCCAACGTCTGGACGGCCTGCTCGCCGGGCGCGTACACCTCGACGACAATCCGATCGACCCGGTCAATGAACCCTTCAGTGCCCACCGGCGGGAACACCTGGGCGAGCGGGAAGGGCCCCTCGAGACTCCCGTAGCTGTCCGCAGGCAACTGGTAGACGGCTCGCACCGACTGCAACTTTCCCGCATAGGACGAGAAATGCTCGGTCCCGTCGATGAGGTCAAACAGTGCCGAACGTGTGTCCGGAAAGACCAAAGCCTCGATCATCGTTTACCCCTCACTTTCATCGCCGCAGCGGTCCGAAGAAGGACCGCATCACGCCAGTCCTTGAAGTGGTGCTCCGTCTCCCGAACCACAGCACCGGCGCGCTTCTCGTTCGCCCAGCCCGCCGTGACTGTCTCAGTCGCAGCCTCGTATTTCGCTTCGCCCACGGCGTTCGCATTACCGGCCAGCTTCCGCGCCACCTCAAGCGACGCCTCACCCATGGCCTTCGACCGGGCAATCTCGCGCAACCCGCTCGGAACCGGCATGTACCGCGTGCGAGCCATCAGGCCCTCACCAACGGAACCTCAACACCGAGAGGCCACTCGCCCGGACGCCCAGCCACCGACCACTCCCCGGCCATCCGGTTGCCCTCGGGCACCCGGATGCGGTCCTTCGACAGGAACAAGAATGCGTCGTGATACAGGGCCACGTTCGACTCGGCCGTGTCTGAGCGGTCCAGCGGCTCCGAAGTGGAGCGTGGACCAATCAGGCAACCTTCGACCGGGATCTCCACGGTCGGCAGCGGGTTTCCTTTCGGGTCCCGACCACCACCACGCAGAACGACGACGTCCGTCCGCCAATTCTTCGGAAAGAACCTGACTGGAGAGAGCATGGATCACCGCCCTGGCGTAATCGTGAAGGCCTTGCGCGACCTTGCCCCGCCGCCAGTCAGCAACTGGCGCTGGAGCTTCGTCAGGAACAGGTTTCCGTCGCGGGACCGAAACGACAGGTTCTGTGTGAATGGTCCAGTCGTGAATGACGCCTGCGAAACATCGGCGGGCATCTCCGTCTCGTCCACGTCCAGTGCGGCCTTGACCATCTGGCAGACCACGAGCCGAACAGTGTCCGGGTTGAGGGTGCCAGCCTTGATGCGGGCGTCCACTGGGTACAGTTCGCGGATGATGACGGACGCTTCCATGAGCTTTTGCTCGGCGTCGTCTTCCTTGTCCGCAGGAAGTCCCGACCAGTGCGCCTTCAGGTCAGCCAAGGTCGCCAGCGGCTCCACGGCTACACCTGCTTACGCGGGCGTCCACGCTTTGTGGCGACCGGCTTCGTGAAGTCGGGGGCGGCCTCAGCTTCAGACTCGACCTCCGCCTCCGCATCTGGCTCCACAGCGGGAGCAAGATCCGGGGCAATTTCCGGCCCCGCGGGTTCCTCGCCAACTGGGATAGCACTCGCTTCAGCGGACGCCAAGGCGTGATCCCCGACCATGCCCTCAGCCCAATCGGGGAGGTCATCGCCAGGCTTGAGCCAAACGGTATCGAAACCGCGGCGCACGGGAACATGCTTCGTGATCTTTGGCATTGCGAATCCTCTCTGCAGTGAGGCGGCCGCGCCCCGAAGAGCGCGGCCGCCTGACATGGGTATCTACTAGCCGAAGACCTTGGCCACGAGGGTCAGGTTGGCGTTGGCCAGCACCGGCAGGCCGATCGCATCCGAGTCGACCCACGCATTGTGGGGAACCGACTCGTTCTTGTGTGCGGCGACCACGACTCCCGGCTGCTCCACGGCTTCGATCCCGTATTCGGGGGCCATGGAAGTCAGCGTGCGGCCCCAGAACGAAGCACCCAGCTCGGTCTGCTCGGCGGCCGAGGTTGCGCCCGGCTCCGGCAGCAGCAGCAGGGTGTCGTCCGGGATCAACAGCCCCTGCGAGGTCCGGCGATCGTAGACCTCGATCTCCGGCAGTCCGGCCCCGGCGATGACGCTGCGGATCTCTTCGTCGGTTGCCCGACGGTTGGACCCGTTGGCCAGGACAGTGGCGAACTCGTCGCCAGCACCCAGGGCGCGCAGGATGCGCTTGGACAGCACGATCGCACCCGGCTCGACGCCGTTGGTGGTCACGTACTTGTCCACGAGCGCTTCGAGGTCGGCCAGCCGCGAAACGGTGGGGTCGGCCCACGAAACGGGGGTTTCCGTGGTGTGCGACGGGTCGCGGCCGAAGTCATCCTCGGAGTTGTAGCGGCGCCCGGTGATGGTCGTCTTGCCGGTCAGCAGCGCAATGGCGCGCTGGCGCTCCATCCGCGAAACCACGGCCACCGCCGTCTTCCGGGCCGTTTTCACGATCGAAGCCCGCAGTTCCGCGTCGCCCGCATTGCGGTTGCGCAGTTGCTGGTACTCGGTGATGAAACGCTTCTGGCCGAGCGCGGGCAGCTTGATCGAGAACCCGCCACCCTGGTCGCCGCCAGCCGTTTCCGGCTCAGCGTCCCATGCGCGGTACTGCGCTTCCTCGACAAGTCCACTCTCGGACTCAACGACTTCCACGTGAATGTCGGCGACTTCCACGTTCGGCAGGAACCGGGCAAGGGAACCCTTGCGCGCTTCCGCCTCGTCGGCTGCTTCCCGCGCTTCGGCGGTCAGCTCAACAGGATCGATCAGGTCATCCCAAAGTGCCATGATGTACCCCCTCCCTTATTCGAAGATGAAGCCCGGCGCGAAAGCCGGGGCAGTGAAGTCGCCGGGAATGAACTCGGCGATGATGGAGCCGTGGCGGATGACAGCGACCGGAGTCGCCTTGCCGTCTACGACGCGGGCATTGTCCAGCAGGAAGCCCAGGTTGATCGCCGGCTCACCCTCCGCCGGAGCCACATAGGGCTTCAGCTTGGCGAGATCGGTCGCGTCGACCGGGGTACCTTCGGGCAGGTAACCCTTCGGGTAGTGGGTTGCGGCGGTGAAAGCCGCAACGTCTGGGGTGCCCGTGGGAGCGTTCCCCGTCCCGTGGGCGGAGCCGAGCCACTTGTGGCTGTTCCCGCCCCACGGGGTATCACGAATCAGTTCAGGCATGTCGTGCCCCTCTCTACTTCTGTTTGCGTTCTGCGATTTGACGGCGGTGCTCGGCAATCGAGCCGCCCGTGGTGCTTGCGTTGGAGCCGGTTCCGGACTTCCGGACGACGCCGGTGCCGTTGTTCGTCGCCAGCCTTTTGGCGAGGGCTTCGCGCTTGGCAACATCGGTGATGGACGTCAGCAGCTCGATGTCCTCGTCCTCGATGATCCCGTGGCCGGTCGCGAGCTTGAGTACGGCAATCTCTGCATCCTTCTCGGCGATGGTCGCGTCACGCTCCACCACCTCGTTGGTCTTCGCAGTCAGACTTTCCGTCAGCGTTCCGATCTGCTTGTCACGCTCGGTGACTTCCTTCTGGAACCGCTTCCGGTCTTCGCGCTCCTTCAGGAGGTCTGCCATCGCGGCATCCTTGGACTCCGGCGACTTGAACTCAGGCTCGGAGGGCTTCGGCGGCTCGGGCTTTTCCGCGCCACTGCTTCCTTCATTCGGCTTGGGCTCATCGCCGGGCTTTCCGGATCCGCCCCCAACCGCACCGCCTTCAATGAAGCGGGCACCCTGCATGCCGATCGCGGTCATGTAGTAAGGCTTCGGCTCAAAAATGGGCGTAGCGGACTTGGGCATGGTTTCCTCCATTTTGTTGGTGCCGCATCACACGGCGGCCCGTCACAATCACAGGACGGGAAGACTGAAAATTAGTAGTCGCCCCGGTACTCGGCGTAGAGCCGTTCGGGGTCGTATCCGTAGATCACGCGGGCACGGGTCTCGTCGTAGACAGGCATCGCGTGACACCGGCAGTGGCCGTGATACCGCTCGCCGTCCTCGGTCTGGTCGACGGTCGCTCGGGAGTACACGAAACCTCGGGAAGCTAGCATCAGACACCATTCGCAGGCGCCGGGCTCCGGCACGCGGGCGAACGGAACCTTATCTCGGCGTGCATTCTGCATCACCGTGTCATGCCCCGGCTTCATGGCGTACTCATTCACCATGAGCGACACAAACGCCCCGAAGTCGTCCTCCTGGCCCGCGAACAGGTGACCCGACTCTCGAGTCGCGTACCCAAGGCGAGAGTTCACCATCTCCAGCGGGACCGGATCCGCGAGTTGCGCCGTAAACGACCCTGACACGCCTTCGACCACCCGGAACTCTTCAAACCACTCCGCCGCGACAGTCGCAGCAACGTCTCCCCAACGCTCAACGAGCGGAGGGATCGCATCAAACAACGCTTCACGCGCTGCCGTCGGGTTCGAGAGATTGACGCTCGCAAGCACCTTCCTGAGCTCGCCTTCCACGGCATCCGAAATGGCGTCGTTGGACGACTGCAGCTTCTCCAGGACCCGGGATGACACTATGCCTCCTCGGCGGCGCTCGCGTCGGCGGGCGCCGGTTCGGTCCCAGTAGGTGCTTGCTCTCGCGTACCCACTAACTGCTCGACCAGCGACTTGGCACGCCCGCGTCGCGCATACTCGACATTGCGCCGGATCTGCTCATCCGTCAGTCCGTACATCTCCATCGCCAGCACCGGATCACCATCAGGGAACGCCGTCTGATACTTCAGCGCGGCATCCGACCGGGCCGAAATAGTCGGTGTACCAGGATCCGTGAATCGGATCGAGAGACTCCGCAAGTCGGTGGCCATCGAATCAGAGACACCTTCATGCATGACCGCGAGGACCTTGCGTGCGAGATTCAACATCGCCGGCCGGTAAGACAACTTCGTCTGATACTCGATCAGAGAAATCATCGACGCTTCCTCGGCTTTGATCGCCCCCTCATTCTGAGGCTGATTATGCTGAACACCCAGATAACTGATCGGCATCGACAGCTCCGAAGCCACCTGCAGACCAATGGACTTGAACATGTCGAAGTGCGGGCTCATCGACGCCTGCTGCAGCTGCTGCAACTGCGCCCGGACCAGCTTGCCTTCGTCCTCGTCCCAAACATCCGGAAGAGCCCACACGCCACCTGTGATCATCTTCCACAGGTCGATCCGGTTTCCATCCTTGTCAGTGAAATGCGATTCGTCAGCGCCCAGCAACGACCGCTGCGGAGCCGAGAAGAACTCGGCCGTGACCTCGCCACGCAGCAACGTCCGGACACCACGCTCAATCGAACCGATCAGGGGACGGGAAATACGGGAGCGCCCAAACGGGCGATCCAGATCCCAATCCCAAACAAACGGCTCGCACAACACGAGATCATGAGGCTGCGCGTACTCGTCCACGACGGACCATTTGCCGTCCCTCTTGAAGACGTCGAGCACGTTTCCCGGTAGGTACAACAGCGCCTCATCCTGGCCGACCATCTCGAGCGCCGCCTTCACGGTGCCCGTCCGTGGATCCTGGATGCAGGTAGCCTCCAACGCTGACTTCGCCGCGACGACAACATCAGGCTCGCCGCTGGTCGAATCACCGCGGGTGAGGAAAACGAATGCCGGCCCATGCTTCAGACTCGACTTGATCGAACCATGAATCAGCTTCGACGTGTACTGACCATCAAAGACTTTCGACAGGTCATCGAGAAGTGAAGACTGGCTATTCAGCCGGAAACCCTCGTAGCTGATCCGCGCCGCCGGAACCGACACCGCCTTCTCCGCCCAGCCGACAGGAGTCTGAAAGTCCACCATGTGAGGGGGGACCGAGAACCCGACCTTTTCCAGCTTCGACTTCGCGTCGTACAGGTCCCGACGCAGCCTGTTGCGCCGGTCCCGCTGGCGGATCGTGCGCAGCATCCCCAAGAACAGAGACTCCTCGCTAGCTTCAAGCTCACGAGCCACGGGCACCACCACCAATCACAAAACCACCGCATGACGCGAACGAGACGAACCCGCAGACCGCGGACGACGACCAAACTTGATAGAACCGAACAGAGAGCAAGTCGCGGCCATCGTCGGAGAAATGTCAGACTCCAGATCAACCCGATTCCACTTGAACGAACCGGGCCGATTCTTCAGAGGCTCCTTCACGGTCGCCTTGAGCGAATTGAACAGATGCTCCTGCTCCTCGAACCACGTAATCGACTTCTCGCGATTCACCGCCTGGTACAGCTGCCCACAGGCCTGCGTGAACTCATTGGCGTCAAGGATGAACACCTTGAGTCCGCGCTTCTTCAACGGAGCCTCAAGAAGGTCACGCGCCGGGCTGAACGCATCGATGATGACCGGCACACGTCGCTTGGCGCGCTCCCACAGCCAGTCGACCAATGACGGAATGCCTGCCTCCGAGAACGGCGCATCAGCAGCCAGCTCAAGGTGCTTCTTCTCATCCGGCCCAGTCGTTGTGGCGCAGATGGAAACCTTCGTGCGCTCCGGATTCATGTCCACACCGAACGCCAAGACAGGCGCATCCGGGTCGATACCATCCACGCCTACGCCGAGACGCTTCAATGCCTTCTCTGAGAACGCGAGCTCCAGCACCTCAGCCGGGGAAGGGAACATGTTCAGACGCTCTCGCGCGAACGACCGCGCCGACCAACGCTCCATCTCACCCTCGATGGTCTCCGCAGTGATTCGGATTCCCATCGCCGGATTGCCGGCAGCCCAATTCATCCGATCCCGAACAAACGCCTGAAGCTCAATCTCGGACATCTTGTCCAACTCGCCCTGCGGTGAATGCTCAACCCATGCAGCCCGAACAGAACGGCCAGTCACAGCGGCCGAGCGGACACGAAGGAAAGGCTCTCCGCGCTCGCCCACCACCTTCGGAGGCGTGCCCATGTAGATGGTCACCGGGTCACCAGACGGGGAGGCAGAAGTCGTAGCCTCAAGGGCTTCCTGTTCGTCCTCTTCGTACTCCTGGCCCTCATCCACTACAAGGAAATCAAACGACGCGCCGCGGCCGGCGCCACCAGTACGGGCGCCAACCTCGATCAGCCCGCCATTCTTCAGCTCAATAGCTTCCTGGCCATTCGTCTTGCGGATCTCAACAACCATCGCATTCAGTTCCGGATACAAAGCATTCGGATCATTGACCTTCCGGCCAAAGAAATGCATGAGCCGCTTGAACGCCTTACGAGCCGACGTCAGCAAATGCGAAGTGTGCAGGACCTTATGGCCAAGCATCACCATCAGATAAAGCTCAACCGCTTCCAATGCGCCATTCTTGCCATTCTGGCGGGCAACACTGAGGCCCCAAGTGGAAGCGCACCACTTGCCTTCAGGAGTAATCCGCAACCAAGCGCGAACAGTGTTCTTCTGCCACTCATCAAGCGTCAGACCATACGACTCCGCAAGATCAATACACGCCTCAGCATGAACCAAAGAAGCGCCAGGGCACTTCGGCATGACCTGATACCGGGCGTTCTGATCACCAACCAGCGTCACGCGGTACCACCTACCCGGTCTCTTGTCTCACCCGCGCCCTGATCTTGTCCAGCGCAGTCACACCGGCCGGCAGCGTCCTGTTCTTGTCACCCTTCGGGGCCCGAGCTGTCAACGAAAGCTTGTCGATCTTCTCCAGCAAGTTCGCAAACGTCGCCTGCTGCTGCCGAGCCTCCGAAAGCACATTCTGGAATTTGACCTCGACGTTGTACTCGCCGTCTTTACTGGAATCCATGTCCAGCCGGAAAATCATGAGGTTCAGGACACCCTTGCCCTGAATGATGTTGTCCAACTCGTCAAGACGATCAGCGCTCCGAGCAGCCTCCACGGCCAGCGCATCGCGGGCCACATCGCCCGACTTCAACGCCTCCCAGACACCTAAACCACGAACGCCAAGGCCAGCAGGAACATCCATGATGCAGCCTCCGCCCTAAACGCGATTGCCACGAACCGAATTGCACCATCGATGGGCGGTCCGCAGATTCTGAGGTGAATGGTCAGGAACGATCTGGTGCGATCGGGGAACGATGTGGTCCAGTGTTGGGGCTAGCCGATCCAACGTTGCTGCCTCACGATCCACGGGCTCGTGGCAAAGCTGGCAAGTCCAGTCGTCGCGCTCGTGCAGTGCGATCCGCAACTCGGGGTCAATCCAAAGGCGATCCGGAAATTCCCCGTGCTCCGCGAAGTACTTCTGCCGATACGTGCTCCACCGTTTCGAATTTCCGGCCAAGCACTCAACGCATCTGCAGCCCTTCGCATACTCACCCGGAGAGCCATGACCGCCGCGGCACGACATGTGCACAGAAAGGCCCTCGACATGCTTGCCCCCGCGCAACATCGGCTTGCCGCAGGCCGCGCAATCGATGCTTCGACCCCTGTCCTTTTGCCGGTACCGGCATTTATCAGAACAGAACTTCTGACGGCTATTTTTCCTCGGAAACTCACTCCCACACTCGGCGCAGGATGCCGCGGCAAGAATCGTCACAGCAGCTCCTAAATGGCCTAGTCAGATGCGGTTTATGCTTCGCGTCGTTTCTGGAGCATGCCGGAGGGGGATTTTCGCTATGCCCGGAGGGGCTGGCGCGGCGGGGCGGGGAACCCCTCTCCCCCACCCCTGTCTGGGGTGTTGGTTTGGGCCGCCGGTTCACCAGGTTCGGCTGGTGCGGAGTGGCTTGTGGGCCATGATGGTGCGTGTTTTGGGGGCAGCGCGGTTGCCTTTGCTGATGTTGCAGGTTCGGCAGCAGACGATGAGGTTGTGTTGGTCGTCTGTTCCGCCGTTTGAGTATGGGATTCGGTGGTCTACCCATGCACCGTTAGGTGTGTTCTTTTGTTGGTAGTTGAGCGTGCATCCGCAGTATGGGCAGCGTGTTTGCCCTTTGGCTTGGGCTTCTTTGAGTGCGTAGTCGCGGGCGTTCATCCATCGTGTTGTGCCGGTTCGACTGCTGGCCACGTTGTCACCTGCTTGCGTGGACGTGTTTGACGGCGGCTCTGATCGCAGCGCTTGGGCTTCCCGAGAGTGTGTCGATGGTCGCCGTCAGGTGTTGCCCCGTCATGGTGGAAGGCTCATGACGGGAAGTATGCAGCGCTGTGACGGGCGCTTCCCGGGCAGTGGGTTGCCATCCTGTGGTGCGTGTTGAGCATGTGCCGCCGCACAGTGTTACGTGCATCCGGCAGGGTTTGAACCTGCGCGCCTTGGCTCTACCGACTGAGCTACGGATGCGCCCGCAGGTGTGCGGCCCGGAGGAAAGTTGCTCGGGCTTTGTGTGCACTACCTTCGCCGCAGCAAGTATCGGCGTTGACGGGTGTTGTGACCCGGCGCGGGACGCTACATGGTAGGTCTCCCGCGCCGGGCATCAAAAAAGCCGGGCCCTGGGGGTCCGGCTTGGTTTCGGGTACGTCAAGTTGTCCCGATGCGTCACACTTTACTTGATTGGTTTAACCCACGCAACTCTCATCTTTCCGCGTGTTGCCTGGATGTTTGCCGAGCAGTAGGAGGACCGCGGCGGGGTCGTAGGTTGGCCAGCCTGCAGCGTTGTTCCGTTGGAGGTATCCGCGTTTGACCCATTGCCTGATGCGTGCGCCGTCGATGCGGATCTCGTGGGTGACGAGTAGCCATTTCTTGAGGGCGTGCGTGGTCATGGGTTCGTCGGGTATCCCTGATTGGAGTTTGGTTCTCGCGTCGGGGTCGGCGTAGTCGGCTCGTGGGCCGTAGACGAGGTCTTCTGCGTTGGGTATCCAGACTCTGGCCATGGCGAGTTTGCGGCCGGCTTCGGGGTCGTGGGTTGCGGCTTCGTAGGCTCGTTTGGGCAGCGCCATGAGCCATGCTCGGGTGAGTCCGGCATCGATGCTGACGGGTGGCCGTGATCCTGCTTTGCTTGTCCCGTTGCCGCCTTCGGATCCTCCTGGTCGTCGGGTGACTTTGGTTGCTTGGAGCTGGGGGTGGAGGTTGACGATGAGGAAGTCGACCTTCTTGAGCAGCCCGTCGAGTTCGATGATGCATTCGGTGCAGAGGTACATGCTCGTTGCCCTGCCGCATCCTGGTGTGGTGCAGGTCATTGTCCACCGCCCTGGGTCCGCGTGTGCCGCCGGGCTTCGAACCGTGCAGCGCTGAAGTACGCATGCGCGGAAGCCTCGTCGGGGACGGTGATATTGATGATGCCGGGCGACGGTCGTGCCGAGGCTTTTGCTTCGAGTGCCGCCAGGCGTTTGGTGCTGATGTGGTTGTGGCATACCTGGATGGTTTGCGCGATGCCGAGGAGGATGATCGCGATGGTTAGCAGGGTCATGCTCGAGTCTCCTTTTCACGGATGATGGCGCGGTAGCGGTTGGTTTTGAGTACGGCCGCGTTGTCGGTGACCGCATACCCTTCGGACTTGAGTGCGGCGTGCGCTCCTTCGTCCCATGCGTCGGCGGCGATCTGGAGGGCGCTTTCTTGGAGGCGGTCGGATCCGTTGATGACCTGCTGGGCGAGGGCGGCATTCGCGGTCGATAGCCGTTCGATCCTCGCGAAGAGGGCCCGCATCTGGGCGCCTGTCGGGTCATGCTGGTCGATGGCTTCTTGCTCGGTCGTCATGGTCGTTCTCCTGCTGTGATGGTTTGGACTTGTTGCCGCCATCCGATGCTGACTTTGATGGGTGTGCGTGGGTCGAGGTTGAGGGCTTCGGTTTCTTGGATGAATGCGTAGAGTTCGCCGATGGTGATCCCGGTTTTGGGGTTGTCGGCGCGGCGGGTGAAGCCGAGTTGGTTGCTCATGGTTTGCCTCCCTTGTGGAGTAGTTGCTTCTTTTCGATGCCGCGGAGGATGCGGTCTTGTTTGCGTGAAAGGCCGAACAGGAGTCTCCGGTTGAAGGTGAGCGTGCGGAAGGTGAGTGTCACTTCGGTGGCTGCGGTGGCGAGGGTTTTCATTGCCTCGTTCATTTCGGCGCATCTCTCGGCGGCTTTGTCGATTACGAGGCCGTCCCAGATGGGGGTTGCGCCGATTTCGGTCCAATCGTCGGACGCGAGCTTGGTTCCCGTTGGGGCTATCCAGAGGCTCATTCGGGGTCTCCTGTTTCGAGTGGGGTTCCGGACCAGATGTTGTAGGTCCCGACGTGGAGGATGGTTAGTTCTCCTTGGACTTCTGAGCGGACTGGGTTTGGGCCGCCCATCGAGAACACGCGTTCGGCGGTGCGGAAGCTGTAGCCGTCGAGGATGCCCCTGATGGTGAATTCGGCCGTGCGGTAGATGAGGGGTTTGCCGATGTGGTCGGGCGTGAGTTGGCTGGCGGTGATCTTCATGGCTGCTCCTGGATCTGGTAGAGGTGCCAGACGAGTGGCCCGTCGAGGCAGGTTGCGAGGTGGGCGGCACCGTCTGGGATGGTGTGGCCGGTTCCGATGATTTGGACGTGCTGGGTGCCGTTGATGTCGTCGGCGATACTCGTGCCGCCGAGCGTGACTTCTACCCAGACTTCGACACGGTTGCGTTCCCCGGTGATGTGTTTCAGCCGGTATTCGTTGAGGTGCACGACTTTGCCGGCTGGGATTTCGTGGGGTTGGTCGTCGATGGGGATTTCGTAGCGGAAGATGCGGCGGGTCATGGTGTCTCCTTGTCGGGTTGGCAGGCGGCGCAGGTTCCGCCTGTGGTGTGTTTGGCAGCCGCGGGGTCTTCTGTGACCCGTGAGGTGGTGTTCAGGGTTTCCGGGTCAGACAGGTTCACGACGGCTCTCCTGCATGGGGTGTGGTGGCGAATCGGCGCAAAGTTTCGAGCCGGTCTTGATTGGTGGCGATGTGGGTGGCGGTGGTTCGACCCATGCAGTACTCGGTGTACGCGGCCTGCTGGTGGTACTCGGCGGCCAGTTCGGCGTCGGTCAGACGCTTGTCCCCCGCCATGGAAAACCCGGGGATATGCAGCCTGACAACCTCCATCTGCCACGGATGAACATTCATGTCCACAAGCGCACGCATCAACGGGCTAAGCGGCGGGAACACTTCGAGTACGAGCGGCTTGCTCATGGTTCCTCCACTGCGGTGATGGTGATGCGGGCGCCGGCGGGTCGTGCGTCGGCATAGGACTTCCACCAGGCGCTGCTGATGATGCGGGCGTCGTCCGTGACGACTCCGGCGGAGGTGAGTGCGTCGAGGGTTGCGCGTTCGAGTTTGTCGCCGTCGGGTTTCACGGTGGGGTGGGTTGGTGCTGAGGTTTTGAGGATCCCGGCGTTGCGTCCTGTCCCGTAGTGGCCTTTGGGGCGGGGCAGGTAGAAGTGGATGGATACGACGGCGGCGCCGGCTGGGGCTACCCATGTGGCTTCCGTGGCGGCAGCCATGGCGGCTGTTCGGACGTCTTGACGCCAGTTCTTCACGGACTCCCCCGCGCTCTCGGTCATGGCGACGCCGAGGGTCCCGTTTGCACGGCGGATTGGGAAGCCTTTCTTGGATCCTTGCGGCGCTGGTATTCCGGTGACGTTGATGGCTAGTTCGTTGCTCATGGGTCTCCTTTTGGGCATGAAAAAAGCACCTGCCGGGTGGCGAGGTGCTTCATGGGGTTGGGTTGGGGTTATTGCTCCCGAACGTATTCGGGGTTTTCGTAGGTGGTGGTGCCGGGCCGCATCAGTCAATCGCAGGCGGGTGGTACGGGATACGTCCTTCCGAAGTCGGCTATCCGCGTTCATCCCAGATGGTGCCGCTCCGGATTTCGTCGGCTTGCCTGAGGAGGTGTTCCCGGACAGTCTCTGCGCCGTCGAAGTGGCTGGGGTATTGCCAGGCCATCGCGCGCACCGCGTCGGCTTGGGCGTCCCGCAGCACCTGCAGTAGGTGTTCCACGGTCGCGTCGATCATTGCCGGATCCGCGAAGACCGTGCTGCCGAGAGGGGACGACTCGACTCCTTCCCTGAGCTTGCTGACGATGCTCATGCCGCTACACCCAAGCTGTCGACTCCGATGCTGATGAGGTCGCGTGCTGCTGGCGGTGTGACGGCGTTGCCTGCCTGCTTGACTTGCTCGCGCTTGTTGCCGGTCATGATGTAGTCGCCTGGGAAGGCCATGCCCGCCGTGATTTCGTGGGGTTCGAGCATCCGGAATGTGCAGTCTTCGACTTTGGGGACGTCGGTGGACATGAGCCCGTGGTGGGTGCCATTGGCTGCGAACGTGTCCATGACATCCCGGGGCGACTTGGGTGCGTTCTGCCCGCGGAGGGTGATCATGGCGTACCGGTCGACGGTGGTCAGTGTCCCGATCGGATCAGTGACCGCCTGGGGCTTGGAGCTCCCGTAGTAGGGCATGAGCAGCGATTCGTGGTTCCCGCCTCCGACGAGGGTCCGCAGAGGATCGAACACGGTTGCCGTTCGCGATGCATCCGCGCCGGAGACGTTGTTGATGATCAGCGGCGGGATGGCCAGGCCACGCGTGTAGGACGTGGTCTGGGTAGCGAACGGTTCGCCGGTTGTCCCGAGGATGTTGGAGCCGCGAACGGCGTCGATGACGAGGCCGTGTTCCATGCTCCCGGTCTGGGTGCGCAGGGCTTCCTCGGTCGGCCACACGCGGAAGTAGTTCCCGCGGCCGGTGGATGCCGAGTCGTAGGTGTTGCCCTGGGCGTGGACCTGCAGCGGCCCCCGCCCGAACTTCTCGAGCCCAGCCTGGATGCGGGCCATGGTCTTGTCGGCCAGCGGCTTGGCGCGGTCGCCGATGCGGACGGCCGGCAGTGACCAGTCGATCGCGGAGGATGCGGGAAGCCATCCGGGTTCGATGATGCTGTTCCGGCAGGACACGGAGGGGCAACGCCAGTTGTATTGCGCCCGGTACCTTCCCCACCGTTCTTCCTTCTTGAATACCTGCATCGCCCGGACGGTCTCGTCACACGTCGGGCAGTACGCCATGGGGCGGAGGCGGTCGAAGTCCGGTTTCGGGTTGCCCTTCTTCCAGAACATCACGTACATGCGGTCGCGGGATTGCGGGGCGGGGAGCCCGCCCAACTGGGCGTGCATGGAGTTCATGTAGACGATGTGGTGTTCGTAGTCGAGGGAGGTCATGGCCATCAGCCAGGCGTCGAACATGATCCAGCGGGCAGCGTCCACGACGTTCTCGGTGATGATGAGTTTGTAGTTGTGGTGCTCGGCGAACCGGGGGACGTCCCACATGGTGGCGCGGGATCGGTCGGCGGCTTCGTCGGCGATGTGGTCGCCGAAGAGGTCGGGCTGGTTCGTGATGCGCTTCTTGCCCTTGGCCACACTGTGGTTCGTGCATTCGGGGCTGGCCCAGAGGATATCGGAGTGGGCTACGTATCGGGGGTCAACTTGGCTGATGTCGGCCAGCACGTGGGACGCTTCCTGGTGGTTCGCGTTGTGGGTTTCGATGGCGCGTGCCCAGTGGTTCATGGCCGTGCGGACTTCGACGCCCGGAACACTAAGTGCACCGGTCGAGGATCCTCCGGCGCCGCAGAACATGTCCGTGAGTGTGAATGTCATTGCTGATTCCTTGTCGTGTGTTGGGCATAAAAAAAGCCCCGGTGTGGGGCGTGGTGGTTAGGCGTGCATCTGTTTGCCGAGCATGTCCGGCGGCCTGTCACCGATCTTGATGTCGGCCCAGCAGCATGGGCAGTTGTGTGCGGAGAACGTTCTGTGGTCCTCACATCGTGGCGGGTCGGGCATTCGGGCCTTCACTGCTTCGGGCCAGTGGCTGCCTGGCAGGAATATCCCGGTCGGTGACTTGATGGCCGGGTTCGCTGCTGCGGTGACTGCTGCTTGGGCGATGACCGCGAATGGGGCGGGGTTCTCCCGATGTTCTGCGAGCAGGTCTAGGACTTGTTTCGGTCGCCAGTCGTTGGGTCTGATGATTGCGAGTAGTGCCGCGAGCGCTTCCGCTTGTGGCTTATGGATCATGGTCAAATTCCTTTCCGTCGAACGTTGTTCTCTCGCGCATTACGAGAGTGACGTTCGACGATTTCTTTACCCCAGATTCTTTAGAAGATGAGTAGTACGAAAGGAGGTTGAGAGACCTACGTAAGTAGGTCTCTATACTCTGCATCTGCTAGTGCATCTGCTAACGCACGTGCTTACGGGGGCCTAAGCATGGTGCTAAGCAACTCGTAAGCATGTGCTTACGCATCTTCGGACAGCGTCAACCCGGGGTTTTTCAACCATTCCTCACCATTCGTAGAGGCCTCCTGACAGAGTGCGCAAGAGGCCTTGTAAACGCCCCTCTGAACGTGGTGCCTGGTATGTGCCCCCATGCGGGCTCTGGCCTCCTTCGGGGACGCGGTCTGATGCTGCTCGTAATCGTGCAACCGGTACTTCCCGGGGCCCGCTTTATGGACCAGCCCGGACCCTACAAGCTCCTGCAGGACGCGGGTCCCGTAGACCTTGCATGGTCGCTCGTTGAGGATCCCGAGCCGTTCCTGCTTCTTCGCCAGTAGGACGAGCTTCAGGTGCAGGAGTTGTGCCTGGTCGGAGAGAGCTTCGATCTTGGGGTTCTCGAAGTAGTCAACGTCGATCTTGGCCCAAAGTGACGCCATGGCTGGACTCCTCCCCTAGTGCGTGGTGCGCGGGGCTTGTGATGTGCCGCGGCGGGCGGCTCGCACCCTCTATCCAGTCGAGTGCGAGCCGCAGGTGCTTTTCGAGTTCCACGATCCGATGGTTCGCATCGTCCAGGGGTGTCGCCTCACGGCGGGCGTAGAGACTCGCCATGGCTATTCCTTCCTTGGTTGTCGGTTCTCGGTCACGGCATGGCGTCCAGCAGTGTTGGCGCCGCCATTTCCGATTCGAGCTGCTGGAGGTATTCGCAGCCCGTTTTCCAGTAGGACGGCTTGAGTTCGATGCCGATGGCCTTACGTCCAAACTGCACGGCGACGTGGAGCTCGGAGCCGACTCCCCCGAAAGCGGTGAATATGGTGTCCCCAGGGTTGGAGTAGAGGCGGACGCGCCGTCCGATGAAGTCGAGCTGCAGCGGGGTCAAGTGCCTTTCGTCGTCGGCTTCCCGGGCGATTCGAGCATTGAGCGTGTTCGTCTCGCGAATGCCGTACCAAATGGGGCGCGCCCATTCGATCCATTCTTCGTTCGTGCAGTCCGTTTTGACCTTCTCGGGCCGGTCGCCGGGCTTCTTGAAGATCAGCAGATAATCAGCGAGGGCGGGCCGGCTGCTGCTCGAGTCTCGATTCTTCGTGGCAAACGTGAGGGCGGTTGCCTTGGTGCGGATCGCTTGGGCTTGCGGATCCTTGTCCACCGTGACCTCGCCGAAGTAGATCCACCCGTCGTTTTGATATGCGCGGATGACGTCACCGCGGAAGTCGTTCAGGCCAATTACTCCGTGCGTGGCCTTAGTGGTGCTGGTCTGCGCGACGTGGATGCACGCCAGCCCCCCGGGAACCGTGATGCGTAGGTTCTCACGGATGATGTAGGCGTACTGAGCCAGAAAGTCGTCGCGGTCGAGACTATTGCCCATATCGCGGACACTGGGGCTGTACGTGTAGAGGGATTGAAATGGTGGCGAGTAGATCGACAGGTGCACGCTTTCGCTGTCGATTTCGGCGGTTCGTTCCCCGCTATCCCCGAGCAGGAAGCGCCAGTTCTTGCCCTGCGCTTCATCCGTGACGTATGCGTCCATGTTGCTCATGCTGTTTCCTTCTTTCGGTTCGCGTATTTTCGTTTAGCTCGGCGGGCACACTCTCGGCAGAAGCGTCCGCCCCTGTTCTTGTTGATCCCGAGGTTCTCGCCGGATAGCGGGTGCCCGTGTATGCAATGCGTCTTGCTGGCGTTGTGGTGACGTCCATGAGCCACTGTGTCCAGCTGGTTTTGGGTGTATGTTCCCCACGCGAGATTCGATGGCACGTTGTTTGTCGGATTTCCGTCGAGATGCCTCGTTACGGCGCCGTCCGGACGAGATCCATGAAACGCCTCGCAAACGATCTGGTGGACTTTCCGGCTGAACTGCTTCCCATCCCGATGAAGCGTCACGTACCAATAGCCCCCGCGGGCAACGTTCCTGACTTGGGCGATGATGGACCTACGGTTCCATGTTGGCGTCGGAAGGCTGGCAACTTCGCCCTTGTCGCTGACTTCATACCGCCCTTCAAACCCCAGCACCGGAAGCCACATACTCATGCTGCTATGTCCTCTCGTGCCGCGATCATCCCGTCGATGATCCGGTTTGCTTGCTTCTCTTTTCGCATCACGTTGGATGCGATCTGTTGTTCGATGGCGGACAGGATGATGTGCGCGTGCACGACGCGTTCCTGGCCGAACCGGTAGAACCGACGGATGCACTGGTAATAGGACTCGTACGAGTCGGATAGGCCGACGAATGCGGTCCTTGCGCAGTGCTGCCAGTTGAGTCCGAACGAGGCGATGGATGGTTTGCTGATGAGTACCTGGATCTCTCCGTGAGCGAACCGGCGTAGCCCCTCTGCCTTCTGTTCCGGCGTCAGGGAACCGTGGATGTTCACGGCGCCGGGGATGGCTTTGGCGAGAGCGTCAGCTTCATCGTTGAGCCCGCACCAGAGCATCCAGGGTTCATTCGGCTCAGTCTTGACCAGTTCTACAGCTCGCTCGATCCGGTCGGCCATGGTCTCCTTGCGGACCCGCGACCGGCCGGTTACACCGCCGATTGCAGCCGCGAAGAGTTGACCCTCTTCGGGCTTGACATACGACTTCACCACCTCCGGGAGGATCTGGAGGCCCGGCAGGATGTACCCATCGTCGGAGTCCCCGATGTCGGACGGCCGGCGAATCGCGAACGCCCACGTATTCATCCAGCGGATCATCGGCCCGGCGGCGTGGCCCTTCAATCGCCACCCGTCTTGATCGTGAATGAAGTAGGCCGCGAGCATGTTGGTCCGGGTCATGATCCCGAGGAATTCGGCCTGGTTGGTGAGCTCTTCAGGATCGTTCGGCCCCGGGGTGGCTGTGCATGCCAACCGGTATGGGACATCTCGGAAGTGCTGAATGAGCATAGTCCGGGTACGCCCGGTGGACTGCTTGAGGATCGACGCCTCATCGAGCACGACTGCGCCGAACATGCTGGCTGGGAAGTGCTCCACCATTTCGTAGTTCGTGACGTACGTGCCGGGACCGGTGACCTGTTCGGGGCTGCGTACGTAGGCCGCGGCGATACCGATCTTCGCTGCCTCTTCGACGGCCTGTTCGCAAACGGCCAGTGGGGCGACGATTAGTGAGGTGTCGGCGGTCAGGCGTGCCCATTCGAGTTGCATGCGCGTCTTGCCGAGTCCGGTGTCAGCCCAGATGGCGCGTCGTGCACCACGGACAGCCCAGCGGACAATGCGGCGTTGGAATGGTTTTAGGGATCCGTGGATCTCCTCGTCGGCGACCTCCCGACCTTCTGAGCCGAGCGCTGCTGTCCGGCGTGCGAGCAGTTCGGTATAGCTCATGGTTTCTGCCCTTCCTTTTTCTGGATGCCGAATGGTTTGCGGTGCATGTTGAGGTAACGGCGGGCCCGGTAGTTGGCTGATTTGACGGCTCGCACGAAATTGGGGTGGTAGGAGTAGGCGCCGTCGCTGTCGGGCGTGCGGCATGTTTTGAATCCGCGCCCACCGCGGGGTCCGACGTGGGGTCGTACGTAGACCGTGAACTCGCGGCCGTAGGGGGGCCGGGCGGTCACGTGGTAGGTCTCTTTCTCGTCTACGACTTCGTGGAAGCCTTCGAGCTCGAAGCTGTTCACTGGTCCTCCTTGAGGTTGATGGGCATGACGAGGTGTCGGGTTGCCCCTGCTGTGGGGACGATGAGTGCCGGTCTCCGCTGGTCGGGTCCGATGTGGATGCGTTCGGTCATGAGCGTGTTGACGGACCATGCGAGGTATCCGACGTTGAAACCGGCCGTGAGTTCGGGGCCGTCGTAGTTGATGGCCAGGGTTTCGGATCCTTGGCCGGAGTCGAGGGTTCCGCCGTCGAGGGTCACCTTCCCGGGGGTGAAGTGCAGTCGGACGGCCTTGCCCCGTTCGACGAATCCGCCGACTCGGTCCAATGCTTCTGAGAGTGCGCTGCGGTCGATGTCGGCCAGATCTTCGAGGTCTGCCGGGAAGAGCGTTGACAGGTTCGGGAAGTCCCCGTCGACGATGCCGGTGGTCGATACTCGCTGACCTGATGCAATGCCGAACATGGAGTTCGTCCGGAGTAGGTGAGTCTCCCCCGCCGCCGTCTTCCCGATGCTGCTCAACCACGAGCCCTTGAGGTTCACGGTGAAGTTGGCGCCCAATGATTTCCAGCCGATGACGATCTCGGCCAACCGGTAGCGGTCGGTCGCATGGAACCTGAGCTCGTCGCCCTCCGCAGTGACGTTGATGGATGTGAGGATCGGCAGTGCGTCGTCGGTGGAGGCAGCGCCGGAGACCATGCTGATGGCATGGGCCAGTTCTCCGCCGTCGACCGTTCCCGCAATGTCTGGGAGGTCTGCGAGGGCCGGGTAGTCGTTGAACTTCATGGAGGGCAGGTTGAACACGGCTGACCCTGCTTGCAGAGTCACCGCACCTTCGACTGCGTGGAGTTCGACGGTCCGGTTGCGGAACTTCTTGAGGAGGTCCGTGAGCATGCGCGCTTGCACGAGCGCACGTCCGGGTTCTTCGACCTGGGCTTGGACTTTCGTGGATGCGGTTTCGGTGTAGTCCTGGCCGGTGAGTGTGACGGTTTCGGCGGATGCGTCAATGAGGATTCCGCCCATGACGGGCGTGATGGGTCGTGCGCTGATGGCTTTGGACGCGAAGAGAGCGTGCTCGTTGAGCAGGTTCGCGGGGATCGTGAATTTCATTGGTTTCCTTTGGTTCGAGTGCGCTGACTGCGCATGACGTTGTTGACTGCGGTGCGGGCTGTGGGGTCGCGGTAACCGGGCTGCCGGTTGTCCTCGGCGTCTTGCAGGCGCCGGGCCTTCTTGTGGTGGTCGCATTGGAGCCGGGTGAGGCAGACGCCGGTTGCTGACCGGCAGAGGCCGCAGCAGTTGTCCCGGATCATGCAGCGTCGGCTTCCACGAGAGCTCGAATCCGGGTCAGTTCCTCGGCGGTCAGCCCGTGCTTTGCGAAAGGGCTAAATGCGTGGACGTTGTCGAAGCGGTTGACCCAGTTGAGGGCTTCACGTTCGAGGCTCAAGTCGTCGTCGATCCAGATCACGTTGGCGTCGACCAGGTTCTCCGTGTCGGCGCGGATGGCTATGTACTTCCACCAGTCCTTCCCTACCCATGCGTGAAGGTCGCCGGTGAGAACTTCCCAGTTCTCGCCGTTGAGCCCGATAAGTGGGGACAGGATCTTGGCGGCGTCGTGCTCCCATGTGGTGAGCCACTTGATGGTGACGTCATCACGTGCCGCCAATTCGTTCAGGGCCGCGATCAGTTCAGGCGCGTAGGCGATCTGGTAGCTGTTCGCCATGATGTTCCGGTACTCGCTGAAGCCGGTGTGCTTGTGCTCGGGGTGGGTGCGGCCGATGGCGTTGATGAAGCCGTCGACGTCGAGGTAGATCGTGGTTGTCATGCGGCGTCCGCCCTGTGCGTGATGTGTTCCCGGATTTTGAGGGGCTGAAACCCGGACCAGACGATGTCGCCGTCGATGGTGGATGCGACGACGACGGGCATCTGCCGGTATCCGAGGGTTTCGGTGACGTATTCGAGTGCGGTGGGGTCGTGTTCGGCGTTGACGGTGGTGTAGTAGATTCCGGCCTTATCGAGCAGGCCCTTCGTCATGACGCACTGGCGGCAGTCATCCTTGGTGTAAACGACGCAGGCCACCCCATCGCGGGCTTGGATGGCGTGAGTCAGGTCAATGGTTTCGGTGGTCAATTCGTTCTCCTGGGGGTATGACTGCGGCGCGCCTCGTAATGAGACGCGCCGCAGAGTGTTGGGGCATGAAAAAACCGCCCGTAGGCGGCGTGTGTGTCGAGTTAGCGGAGTGCTATCAGCTGGTCTGGCACGGTGCACCAGTCGGTTGTGTCGATCGACTTGAGGTCGACGGATTCCGGGTAGCCGGGTGGCGCGACGATTCCGGCTTTGAATAGGTTGTCGACGCTGGCGTTGTAGTCCGCGACGATGCGCCGGAACGTTGCCTCGTAGGCGAGCACTGGCGATTCGACGAGTGTGGGCGATTTTTCGCTGCTCTTGCCGTCGGAGCCTTGGACGGTGCACGCGTTTCCGGCAGCGGCAATCATTGACTCGTACTTGCCGATGACCTGTTCATGCTGGGCCTTCACGTTCGCCGGCGACACGACCTCGGTTGCGGTGCGGAACCATCCGAGCGCGAGGCCCGTGACGCCGAAGACGATGGCGAGTACGACGATGATGCCGAGGCAGGAGAATGTTACCTTCGCACCGGTGCGCATCTACTTGCCTCCCAGGATCTCGGCGGCCTTCTTGCCGTCGCCGTCCTTCAGGGCCTTCTCCGCGGCCTTCTGATTGGCGTCCACGTCACCCTTCGTGTCCACGCCTTCCACGTAGGTGTTCTGCCTCTGGAACTCGGTCAAGCTTGTCGTGCAGAGGAGTTCGAGTGAGTTGGAGAAGTCGACGTACTGCCCGGCCGGGGTGAACCCGTACCGGTAGAAGCTGTCTCCGTGGTAGAGGCCGTCAACGCTGCGCTTGGGCAAGACCCATGTTCCGTTGGCGTTGCCGCCGGCTTCCGTCGGGCTGAAGTAGCTGGTGGCCGACGTGGTGAGCTTCCCCGCTATGGGAAGCGTGACGATTGGCGCGCTGTTCGATGACGGGAAGGCCGAGCACCACTGGATCGCGGCCGGATCGTCGTAGAGTTCCTGGGCCTTGTTGTAGTTGTCCAGCTCGACGTTGTTCTTCGGGATGTAGGCCTTGAACTTCGCGGCCTTCTCGTTGACGGCCTTCTCGTCGGCGTTCTTCTCGCCGATCGAGCAGCCTGCCAGTGTGGCGGCCCCGATGACGAGGACGGCGGCGGTGGTGATGAACTTCTTCATGGTGGTTCTCCTTCTGATGGGGTTGGTCAGGCAGCTTGTGTCTGAGCGAGGATGGCAGCGCGGTCAAGGTGCGGCCAACGCTTGCCATTTACGATGAACTGCGCTTGGGATGCGCTGATGCCGTATTCTGCGCCGAGCTTCCCGGCTGCGATGTTTTCGACGGCGTATCGCTGGATGATCTCTATGGCTTGCGATTCGGTGATCTTCCGGCTCGGGCCGAGCTCTCCCAACAGTCGGGCGCATCGATCGCGCTCCACTTTGTCGTCCATGTTCTCCTGATGAGTCCCCGCCCGAAGGTGAGCGGGATTCACGCAGATCCGGTTGTCACAGGAGTGCAAGACGAAGAGGCCATCTGGCACTGGGCCGTAGGCATCGACGTAAGCCCACATGTGAGCGCCCTGCTGCTTTCCCTCGAACTGGAGCAAGCCGTAGCCGTTGTGATGGATGGTTCCGGTCCAGTTCCAGCAGTCATCAGGTCCGCGAGTATCACGTAGCAGCTCCAGCCGGACGCGTAGGGGTGACCCGCGAGGGACCATCCGCCGCGATCGGCTGGGGTCGGCGTGGCGCATCCACCGGTTGTAATGCATGGAGCAATATCCCTTGGCGGCATATGGTCGGGTGCAGCCCTCGACGCTGCAGTGTTGGCTAGTCACCCATTACCTCCCCGTCTTCGATAACAACCCCACGCCCGCCGGCAGAATCACTCACTACTTCGAGCCACACCTGCATGTCGTGTTCCTTGGCCATGGCTTCGATGAGGGCGAGATTGTCGGCGTCGAGGAGTGACCCGTCAGCGATGCGGATGACCCTCAACGCCGGGTTGAGTGCAATCGCCATGGCCAGCGACACCCGCAACTGTTCGGCACTGCTGGCCTGCTTGAAGGGAACGCCCTGGTAGGTGACGCCACCCTCATCGAATCCGAGAGCGTCGACCGGGAACTTCGCCTTTGCGAGCCCGTCAGCCTTACGCTTGTCGATCTCAGCCAGCTTGGCGGTCAGCTTCTTAGCGTCTGCCGTGACGTCTTCCAGCCGCGCCTTCACCTGCTTGCCTTCCGCGTGGTGGCGAACCAGGCGGTTGGTTTCTTCGGCCCCGTCGATCTGCTGCTGAATGGCGGTGAGGTCGACGGGGTTGGGGGCGGTCTCGGCGTGCGCGTTGGCTTCATTCAGCTGCTTCACGGCATAGTCGAGTTCTTCCTGGATGCGGGCCACTTCGGCGGCCCACTTGCTCAGCGCCGCCTTGGCGCTGTCGATTTTGCCGTTGAGCTCTTGGCCTGCCCGATACTGGTCGAGCAGGTTGGTGACGCTTACTTCCTCTTCGGGCAGGTCGGCGGGGCGGCTGATGTACTGGCCCGCCTGCGCGGCGAGTTCCTTGACCTTGCGGTTTACCTCCGTCCGGGCCTCGAATACTGTCCCTCGTTCTGCGTCGAGCTTGGAGGGGTCGAACGGGAGTTCCACTAGCTCGATGAGGGTGGCCAGCTGGTCGCGGTCGGACAGCTGCGTGAACGCGAGCGGGTCCAGGCTGAGCTTGCCGAGGAGGTCGTCAAGCTTGGCCTGTCCCTTCCCGTATGTGGCGCCGTCCGTGGACTTGACGGTGAGCGTTGACCCTGCCGCGGTGAACTTGCGGGTCACGATGAGGTCTTCCGTTTCGAGGACGATCTCGGCGCGCTCTTCGCCGTCGCGGATCGGCTTCGGGGTCGTCTTCGCGTTCACCCCACCGAGTGCAGCGGTGATGGAGTCGAGGACGGACGACTTGCCCTGCCCGTTCTTCCCTGCCACGACGACGAGGTTGCCGTCCGGATCAGGCTTGATTTCGACGGCCTTGAGGCGCTTGTAGTTCGTGGATGAGAGTCGGATTATCTTGCTCATGCTGTGCTCCTTTGGGTACAAGAAAGGCCCCGCGGTTGCGGAGCCTTGGGGTTGTGCTGTGGGTGTGCTGGTCTAGAAGGGCGGTTCGTCGGATCCGTTGTTGTTCCCCCATCCGCCGCCAGTGTTGTTGGCCCATGGGTCGTCGTTGCGCTGACTATTGGCAGGATTGCCGCCGCCGCCCCATCCGGCGTTCGAAGTGGAGTCGCCCTGCCCACCGAAGCCTCCGCCGCCGTTGTCGTTGCGCTGGGTGCGAGTCACCTTGGCGCTTGCGTACTTGAGCGATGGCCCGATCTCGTCGACGTCGAGTTCCATGACGGTCCGCTTGTCGCCTTCCTTCGTTTCGAAGGAGCGGGATTTGAGGCGGCCCTGGGCGAAGACGCGCATTCCCTTGGTCAGGGTCTCAGCGACGTTCTCGGCAGCCTCGCGCCAGACGTTGGACCGGATGAACAGCGTCTCGCCGTCCTTCCACTCGTTACTCTGGCGATCGAAAGTCCGCGGGGTCGAGGCGATGGTGAAGTTCGCGACGGCAGACCCGGACGGCGTGAACCTCAGTTCCGGATCCGCGGTGAGGTTTCCGATGAGGGTGATGACGGTTTCGCCGGCCATGGTCAGTTATCCCCTTCTTCGCCATTGATGAACCATCCAGGGATTTCCCATTCGCCCACATCTGGATAGGTGTTATCGAGGTGCATCAACCCCGAAACTCCCTGCCGGTTCGCGATCTCGATTGCTTCTTCCCTTGTTTCCGCCTCCACGGTCAGCCATGACGAGACCGACGCTTCAAAGGGAATGTGATATTCGCTCATGCTTGCTGCTCCTCGTGGTTGTCGTCTCGTACTGCGGCGAGGATCTTCTGTGCGTCCTCGGGGCTGATCTTGTTGGGGTGCTGCCACTCCATCCCGACGACTTGCCCGGCGGTGGCAAGTAGCTGCTGCCCATCGCCCTCATATCCGGCGGCGTGGAGCGCGTTGCTGATCGCCTGCCATTGCGCTCGCCACGGTTCGGTTTGTGGTTCGGCCAGGACATCGACGGCGTGCTGCTTGACCTTCTTCTGGCTGATGCGAACGGGAATGGTGAACGGCCCGTTGATGTGGGACATTGCGACAACCTCGACGCCACCGACCTTCTCCCCGGCGTAGATCACTTCGGGGTTGTTGACTAGCTTCACGGACCGTCCAACCCACGCATCGGATTCGACGCCCCAACCGTTGGCTATGACCCGGAGCATGCCCTTTGACGGCTTCCATGGTCTGCCGTCCATGCCGACAAGGTCGACGATGACAGGCTTGCTAGCGTCGCCTTTGCGCACGCCCTTGATGGTTGCCACGATGGGGGCACCGGTCAGGTCTGAGGCGTTGAGTTGGTCAGATTTGGCTACGAGAGCACTCGATATGTCCATTACTTGATCACGATCTCCGTTTCGATATTGAGTCCGAGGGTGTCGTCCATTTCGTAGGCCGCCCATCGGGGTAGTCCGACGATGCTGTGCGGTTGGTAGCCGGGCCAGATGCCGGTTTCGACGCATTCTCGGTAGATGATCTTGGCGCGGGTGAGCATTTCGCGCCCGTACATGAGAGCTTCGGGGTCGAGCTCGGTGACCGACACCAGGTAAGGAGGCTCTTTCTCGACGTTGACGAACACGAACTTGGTGTCCTCACCCGTGACAGCTTTGACCACGTCGACGTAGTGGGGCCCACTCATGAAGTAGCCGAACTTGTAGGCGACGCGGCCGAATTCGTTGGGGTTCGCGTCGGCCGCGGTCTTGAGGTCGGTGAGCTGGCCGGGCTTCCACGCGTCTGGCCGGCACTTGACCATGAGCCCGTTGTCGTCGTGGAAGACGGATGCTTCGGCGCGGTGGCCGGTGAACGCTTCCCTGGCGAGCGGGTGTCGCATCACCGAGTCGCGCATGGCGATGATCGAATCCCACTCGTATTCAGTCACTGGGATCTTGCCCGCAGCTTTTGCCTCGTCTTTCGGGATCTTCCATTTATTCCCGAGCTTGTTTGGGACGTCGATGATTTCCACCTTGGAGCGGTCGTCCTCGAGGATCAGGGAGTGGGTGAGGGTGCCGATGTCGTAGACGTCTTTGTGGACTGGGTTGGCTCGTTCGTGCTGGTAATGCGCGGGGGTTCGGAGGGCCAGTGTTTTGAGGCTGGTTGACCCGAGTGCGGGGTCTGCGTGGTATTCGTTGTTGTCGATGCCGTCATACACGCCTGGGCTGTAGGGCGGCCCGCCGTGGTAGGTGGCTTCAGTTTTGTTGCTCATGCTGTTTCCTTTCTGTGTATGTTGCCGACGATGGCGGTGTGCGCGACTACGGCACCGGTGACTTGCACGAGGTCGTGTCTTCGTAGCAGTTGTGGGTAGCGGTTGATGTGGACGCACACGTAGTCGTCGGTTTCGTTGTAGTGCGCGGATTGCAGGATGCCGGAGAACGTGTCCCCAGTAGGAGCGTCCACCCCCGCAACGGTCCGCCCAACGTCGCGGGGTGTGAGCGTGTCAGCACGACGGGTCACGGTCATGCCCCCTCCCGTATCCGTTGGGCTCGTGCGCGGATGCTGTGGGCGATCATGCCCGCGTCGGTCGCGTCGGTGAGGTCCGCGAGCTTGTCGAGTGCATCCGCAGCATCCTTCAGCGATTTCGCGGCTACTTCGGCGTCATGCTCGGCCAACCAACGGTCAAAGGCTTCAGAGTCTCCCTTGACGCCACAGTTGCCGTGTTGGATATATCGGGTTCGGACCGTCTCGGTGATCGGCGTGTACTCGCTCATGCTTCCTCCTTGGTGTCGTACGGGTTGCGGGTGTGCGCATCGGGGTCGTCGTAGTTGACGTCATGCATTGGGCCGCCCTGCTTGAACCCAGCCGCCCACGCCACTTTCTCGCGTTCCCGGATGTACTCCTCCAGCTCGTCGGCGTTCTCGATCATGAAGCGGGTATCTGCGGTCAGGAGCCCGTTTGCAGCTTCCTTCTCGCCACGGGTCGCGAACCACGTCCCGAATGCACCGCGCCGGACCTTGACTGGCTTGCCATCACGCATCAGGGGTTCCTTTCTTCTTGGGGCATCGGTGCAGTCGCGCACGGATGCGGGTTGCGATGGCGTAGTTCTCGTTGCACACGCCGAACACTCGCCCGCAGAGGGTGCACTCGCTGCCAAGGTTCTTGTAGGTCAGCTTGGTGAACGCCCAGTAGATGAGCAGTCCGGCCGGGATGGTAGCCAGACCCGTGAAATACCAAAGGGCCGCGCTCACTGGTCGCTCCCGTCGATGGCCCGGATCGTCGGGCAGGGGTAGGCGATCCGCCAGTGAGAATCGGCAGGATCGACGCAATGGCTGCACTCCTGATGTGCGCCACCGTATGTCTCCGGCTTGTGCAGCGCCCGCACCTTGTCGAGGCGGGCCTGCAGCCGATCCCGTTCGTAAGCCGCCTTACCCGCCGCTGCGGCTATCTCGTCCCGCTCACCCCGCAGCCGTTCGACCTCGGCGAGGAGGGCTTTGCGGTCCTCCTGCGCGATACTCCACTCTTCGCGGCCCTTCCATCGGGCGATGGACTCTGATCGTTCGCGGATGGCTGCCAGTTCCTCGTTAGACATGCTCATGCCGCACCGCCCATATGCAGGACCGTCGCGGGGAGGGCGATTTCATCCTCGGCGTAGTCCCTCTCGTCGCCGGGAATGTACCACCAGCCCTGAATGGAGCGCCCCTTGAGGTGCATCACCCAACCCTCCGCGTCCAAGATGGTCGTCCCCTTTGGAAGATCGTTGGCTTCCTGAACACTGGTCACGGTGGGGTGGATGGCCGCAACTGCTACCTGTGCGAGTTCGCGGCACATCTCCGCCATGTCACCGCTCAACTCGGCGGGAGTAACCACATCACTCTGCGCCCGTTCAAGTAGCGCCCGTGCCGCCGCTTCGATCATCTGTTCCTGGTTGGTGGTCATTTGGTGTCCTGTTCGGGGTTGGTTCCGGTGATGATGATGTGGTGGCCGGCCTCGGGATCGATTTCGACGGGGCCGTCTTGCCGGTTGTGGTGGATGGTTGGGTGCTGGCGTTCACGGCGCCAGTCGCGGTAGAGCTCGCGGATAGCGCCGGGAACATGCCAGATGATGAGGGTGGTGATCAGTGCGGCCACGGATGCGGTCAACGACCACGCGACGACCCAGACAATGCCGGTAAGGATGGTCATTGGTACACGCTCCCGGGCTGGCCCGACTCGTTTGAGTCAGTGCATTGACGGTCATGGTCCGACGCGTGAGGGCATCGCTTGTTGCCACAGTTAGCGCAGAGGATCATCCGGTTCAGCGGGCCGTTCATCCGGTCAGAGAACGGCAAGCCGGGGATGGTATTGATGACGCGCTGCAGTTCGGTGGAGCACTTGACGCAAGAGCAGCCAGGACCAGGCGTGTATGCGACGAGATACTGGCCTTGTTGCTTCAGGTTCAGGTCATCCCCGAACAGGTATTCCAGCGCCTTTCCCTGGCTGGAGAGGTCATCAATCGCGATGGGCAATTTTGCGGCCCAGACTGGACGCGCCGGTGCCTCCTGAATGTCATCCAGCCACGACATGTCCCCGCTCACCAGCCGGCTCCGTTCTTCCGTTCGATGACCATGAAGAACCGGATGAGAAGGAAGTTCGCCGCGACATAGGCCGCGGATCCGGCGAGGATCCAGAGCGGGTTCATGACTGGTCCCCGTTCAAGCCGAGGCGGGATTCGCACGCCTCGCGTTGGTGCCGCTTGATGTTGTTGCGTCGCATGGGCTTCTCGCAATCGGGGCAATTAGCTGCGAGGTTGTATTTGTCCGTGTCGTAACGGCGCATCGAATCGCATGTCCGGCAGTGCCGATGAACTCCGCTTAGCCTCACGTTGTCGCCCTCATACGCGTGGCCCCTAGGGCAGTGCGTCTTATGGCTATGACGGTCCATGAGCGGCGAACGCTTCAAGTTTTCTGATTGCGTCACCGGCTCCAAGTGCTCTGGATTGACGCACCGGCGATTGCGGCAAAGATGGTCGATGTTCAGGCCCTCGGGAATCGGCCCGACGAGCACCGTGTAGCTAGCGCGATGCGCAAGCCACTGCCGCCCACCCATTCGGAACCGCCCGTATCCATCGACATGGCTAATCGAGTCCCATTCCCAACATTCCCCGGCGACCGTGACCCGCGCCATGATGCGCTGCGGGTTGCCGTTCATGGTGGTCATTGGTTTCCTCCAAGTAGGTAGATGGGGAGTGAGGGCAAAAGGAAAGCCCCGGCCACAAGGACGGAGCGAGCAAAAAACTGGGTTGTATCGGAAGCGACCTTTCGCCACCGAATACCCGTCACAGAATCTGGACAACGCATCGGTTGATCTCCTCGTCCAAGGCCTCAAAAGTGGTTTCCGGGCCGTTGCCCATCTCGAACTCGGACATCGCGTGGCAAGCAAAAAGCAGCTCCTCAATGCGTACGATCTGGTAAACCATGTCGGTCACGTGCACATGGCTGTCCGTGTACTCCTCGATGAACGCCATGAACCGGCGAAACTCATGCGAGCCCGGATCCGTCTCATACAACGACTCGTGCAGCAATGCTGCTGCCTTCACAAATTGGTGGGCAGTCGACTCATAAACCGACTCATCGAATGGGGTGTTAGTCACGGCTTCTCCTCGCGATTGATCTTGCGCGTCCACACACGGACGACACCGAACTTGCGTGACTTCGACTTCGACACGTCGAAACCCTTCCGGGCGATCAGTCCAGCATTCCGAGCCGCACTGAACGCCTGGCCGACCATCCATGAATGCGGCGCATCCGGGATCCTGCCCCGCAGGTCGTCCGCCGAAAACAGGTGCTTTTCATATGAGAGTTCGACAATCGCGAGTGCCGCCTGACGCGGCCAATCAGGCAAGTCCGGGCGCTCCTCCAAAGCCATCGGTCGATTGCCGTTCACGACTCACCCCTTTCCGCAGCCCGAAGAGCGTTGACGGTCTCCATGGCCTTGTGGAACTCGGACGCCATGATCTCCGTCCAGCCGAATTCCTCGGCCTCTGCGGCTTCCCGCTCGCTCATGGTGTCCAGCGGGAAGTTGATTCCCGAGTAGACGTAGCCGTCATGATCGAACAGCGTCCCGGTTCCCATGCGGCCAATTCCCCACATGAGATTCGTCCGCCCGGGGATCTTCGCGGCCTCGAACGTGAGACCCTTCAACTCGTCCCAAATGGGGTTGTTCTTGTAGGGGCGGGTGACACCCCCCTCGGGTTTCTTCCACTGGCCTGGCACGTCGGCGGCCTTGACCGCCTGGTAGCTGAAGCCACTGAAACTCTGCCCGTCGAACATGAATCCGCGGTAGAAGATGCCATTGCGCTCACCGACGATATTCTCGGCGGCGTCACCCATCTTCTGGTGGAACTCCTTGGCGCGACGATGCGTCTCGTGGATGGATTCAAGGACGTCGGGGTGATTGCTCTTGGCGAATGCTGGGAAAGGGGTGCTCATGCTGTGTTCCTTTTCTGGATATGCGAAAGGCCCCGCAATCACGGGGCCCAATGGCGTGGTGGATTCTCGGTTCTCGGATGCTTCGGCGCGCACCTTGTCGCCGAACATGCGCTCTGCCACTGCGGCGAACCGCTCAGGGTCGGTAATGCACGTAAGCCGGCGTTCGCTCACGCTGCGAGCCGCCGAGCCGCGTTCGCCGCGTTCTCGGCCATGACGTTGTCAGTGGCAAGCTCCCCTGTTTCATCCCAGAAGTGCAGGACGTAGGCGAGCTCGTCGACGTTCGCCCAGGACTCGCAGCGGCGCTCCATCCGGCGTGCTGTCTTCTTCGCCTGTGAGAACGTGAGATCTTGGCCCTTCTCTGCGGCGACCTTCATGACGAGCGGCAATAAATTGGGCACGACAAGTACCCCCTTCTCTCCGCAAGAAACACGGAGGTAGTGGTGATGACGGTGAGGTGGTTGCCCAGACGAGGGGCGAAGATGCCGGCTACTTCACGGCGGGTGGTGAGGTGATTATGCGTTAGGTGATTCGGTCGGCAGGCCGTCGAGCCAGCCAATCAACACGTCGTGCTGGATGACGCACTTCGTGTTGGCGTACCTGGCGATCAGGTTGCCGTCTTTGATGTGACGCTGCAGGGTCCGAATGCTGTACCCGGTCTGCTCGGCTGCTTCTTCGAGGCTGTATGCGATCTTGGTACTCATGCCGGGACCTTCTGGCTCAGCTTCTCCATTGGGATCAAGTCCGCCATGGTCAGGTCGAGTGCCCCTGCAATGGATCCGAGTTCGGCAAGGGTGAAGTCGCCATGCCCGTTGATCTTGCGGGAGAATGTGGTGAGGGGGATGCCTGCTTCGCGGGCCACCTTGTTCCTGGTGGTGCTGTTGCGGACTATCCCAACGAGGATGTTTGTGTTGGTGGCTGATGTAATTTCAGCGTTGTAGTTCGTTGCCATATGGAAAGCGTAATCCCCGTTTGGCAACTACGCAAGTCCGACAATGCTCCAATTTGGGGCAGTAAATCCCCGTTCCGGCTTGCTGGTTGCCGAATGGGTGCATAGACTCGCCATATGGAAACATACGGAGAACGAATCCAGGCCGCTATCGCCGCACAGGTCCGCGCAGAGATTGCGGCCCTCGGATGGAAGCAAGCAGACCTGGCCAACAAGGCCGGGGTGCCAACCAGTACGCTTGGCCGCTACCTCAAGGGTGAACGCGACATACCATTCCCGACGTTCGCGGAGATGGCGCACGCATTGGGTCTATCTCCGCACGAACTCGCCAGCCGGGCACAGCGGCGCCTAGACGGGAATGACGTCCGCTAGGACAAGTCCGTTGGCATGGGCGAGCGCTCCAACCTCTCGAATGGTCATGGGGCACTCGCCCGCTTTGCGTAATCGAACGCTTTCACTGTCGAGCTCCCAGGCATGGCAAAGGATATGAGTTGGCGTAGCTCGGGCGAGTGCATCGATGCGCTCAAACAGCATTAGAAATCCCCAGTCTTAGAACACTTGTTCGAATACGTGAGACTTTACACCAGCGCTACGACAAAAAAGCAGCCCGCCGACGAAGCCCCACGGCTACACCAAGTATGTCCTATAAAGAGCGTCCGGCCGAGGTCTCGTTCTTGCTCGAAAAGCGCTCTGGACGTAGCGTAGAGGCAACATGGGGGCTCTATATAGAGCAGTTGGCTCGGTATAGAGCCGTCGTGAGTCGATAGCGAATCACGATAAAGAATTGGATAAGCTCATGCCCGTGCCACTTGGTAAGCAGCCAGAACCCGGACCCTTCGCCCGAGCGCTCTCGGCCGAAGTGCGCGCCATCATGGCTCGGCACCGAATCACCGCCAGTCGGCTCGCTCAGCGCGCAGGAATGTCCCGCGGCTACATCGGTCGGCGACTCCGCGATGAAGTCTCATTCACTGTGGACGACGTTGAAGTCATCTGCGTGGCAACGCGAGAGGAACTGCCGAGACTCCTACAAGCTTCCCTTGAGCGACTGCAGAAAGGCCGCTGACGCTTACCCGTCGACCGAGACAAAGAAGTGGCCCCCGCCTGTAGGGCGGGGGCCACTAGCGCATCAGCTCTTTGCGATGAAGCTCCCCAGGCTCTCAAGCGCCTTCTGCGCTTCGCCCTGGTTGACGCGGGTTTTGTAGCTGCGAGTCATTTTCGCTGTCGAGTGACCGACGATTTGCTGGATGACCTGCTCTGGCACGCCCGCATCGTAAAGCAAGTCAACGACCGTATGCCGTACGCCATGCAGTTTCACGTCCGCGTCGATCTTCGCGTCAGCCAAGAGCTCACGCCATTTGCGGCTGATCGCGCTCGGGTGCTCAGCTTCGCCCTGTGCGTCCACGAATAGCAGCCCGGGTCCTCTCCCCTGCATGTGCAACTCGAGAACCGACTTGAGCGGGTCCACGAGTGGAAGGATGCGCCAACCTGCGGACGACTTCGGGCGGCACAGGTAGAGGGTGCCGCGGACATGCCGGATCTCGTAGTCCTTCCGGGCTGCCTCGATGGACCTGGCTGTGAAGCTCTGCAGTTGCCATGACATGTCGAGTGTGCCGCCCCGCGCTCTGTCCGCTTCCAGGCCAAGGACTTCGCCCCGGCGGGCACCTGTCAGGATGTAGGTCGTCCACATGGCCCCTTGCGGGTGGGTGGCAAGGTATGCGAGAAGCTTGGCCGTCTCCGACACGGAAAGGGCACCCTGCGCTGCTGTCGGGTCGCCTTTTGGCGGGCCGGCAATCTCGGCGGCATTGATGGTGATCTTGTGCTCCAACAGGGCGGCCTTCAGGGCGGCGTTCAGGGTCGAATGCGCGCCCGAGAGCGCGGATGCCCCGAGGGTGTCATATCCCGCAGGCCATTCCTTTTCAGGCAACGCACGCAACTTCTTGTTGGATGGCAGCGCCGCCATGCGCTTGTGGAAGTCCCGCACGTCCCGGGCGGTGAGCTTATCCAGCCTCCTGTACCCGAGAAGGGGGATCAGGTAGGAGTTCACGTGGTTGGCACGCCCGGAATAGGTATTGGGGGTAACAGTCCCAGGAACGATCTCTTCCATCCAGTACGTTAGCCACGCCTTGAGCGTCACGGACGAAGTTGCAACATCGCCGTACTTGGCGACAGTCGCTTTGATGTCCTTGAGTTCATCAAGCGCCCGCTGCTTGTTTTTCCGGCGCACGACTTTCCGGCGGCGCTGGCCGTCTAGCCCCGGCGGAAGTTCGACTGTAGCCGTCCATAAACCCCGGGAGTCTTTGAATAGACCGCCTTCTCCTTTGCCTCTAGCCATCCCTGGCCCCCTTCCATGGTGTAGCCATAGTGTAGCCATACTTAGTCATACTTGGTCATTTCTAGTCCTGACATTTGAGGTAAGAAGCCCGGAAGCACGCGGATCTACTAGGGACAAAGAAAGTTTCCCATATCGTCCGCACATGGAATAAGCGTCTCATAGGGCTGGTTGTGCTGGATATGACTGATCTGAAGACCGCTGAATTCGTGCCCGAAGCCGGAACCGTCACCATGTTCACGACCTCCTGGTGCGGCTATTGCAGGAACCTGAAGAAGGCCATGGATGCCGATGGAATCTCCTACCGCGAGGTCAACATCGAGGATGTGGAAGGGACCGCTGAGATCGTTGAATCCGTCAACGGCGGCAACCAAACGGTGCCCACGCTGCTCTTCGCTGATGGGTCCGCCGTAACGAATCCACGTATTGAACAGGTGCGCGAGCGCCTCTGACGGCTCTGTGACAGGATGAAAGGTGCCCGCGGTTCTGCCGCACGGGCACCTTTTTCTTTACCGGAACGGGCCGTGATCCACGGCCGAGAGGATGGAAACCACATGCCACAGAAGGTCAAAGCCGTCGTCGTCAAGGCCAAGGACGCGCCGGTCGAAATCGAAACGATCGTCATCCCCGATGCCGGCCCCGGAGAGGCCGTCGTGGACATCCTGACCTGCGGTGTCTGCCACACCGACCTGCACTACAAGCTGGGCGGCATTGGCGATGAATACCCCTACCTCCTCGGCCACGAGGCCACCGGCGTCGTCAGCCAGATCGGTGAAGGCGTCTCCAACGTTGCCGTCGGCGACCGTGTGGTGCTGAACTGGCGCGCCGTCTGCGGCGAATGCCGCGCGTGCACCAAGGGCCAGCCGCAGTACTGCTTCGACACAGCGAACGCCACCCAGAAGATGACGCTCGAGGACGGCACCGAGCTCTCCCCCGCGCTGGGCATCGGAGCCTTCGCGGAGAAGACCCTCATTGCTGCCGGGCAGTGCACCAAGGTCGATGAGGACGTGGATGCGGCGGCCGTGGGCCTGCTGGGCTGCGGCATCATGGCCGGCATCGGTGCTGCCATCAACACCGGCGAGGTCAAGCGCGGCGAGTCAGTGGCCGTGATCGGCTGCGGCGGCGTGGGCATCGCGGCCATTGCCGGCGCCCAGTTGGCCGGCGCCACGACGATCATCGCGGTGGACATCGACCCGGCCAAGATCGAACTGGCGAAGAAGCTCGGCGCCACGCACGGGGTGAATTCCAAGGAACAGGATCCGGTGGAAGCCATCCGCGAGTTGACCGGAGGCTTCGGCGCCGACGTGGTCATCGAGGCGGTGGGCCACCCGGAAACCTACAAGCAGGCCTTCTACGCCCGTGATCTGGCCGGCCGGGTCGTGCTGGTCGGCGTCCCGACCCCGGAGATGCAGCTGGAACTGCCCTTGCTGGACGTCTTCGGGCGCGGCGGTTCACTGAAGTCCTCCTGGTACG
>Ga0065705_10001832_pt1 | contig 56054 bp, 51 predicted proteins | sample SwibulcommuniRL2_FD_59092 | JGI IMG/M metagenome (GOLD analysis project Ga0065705, IMG submission 59092) | Bulk soil microbial communities from switchgrass field near Rose Lake, East Lansing, Michigan, USA - RL2 Bulk Soil v2 (version 2) | ecosystem: Environmental > Terrestrial > Soil >...
GTCCCCCCTCTTGACGATTTTGGCGCAGACGCCGCATGATGTTTTCTACATCAATGATCGCATCGTCAACCAATACACCGAGGGCCATCAGCAATCCCGCCAATACAATCGCGTTCATGGTTGCCCCGCGTGCATAGAGTACCAACACCGCTGTCAGCAAAGATAGTATGATCACTATCGTGCTAATCAGCGCAGTGCGCCACTCGAACAGAAACGCGCTAAGGACCAAAATCAGCAGAACGAAACCGAAAAGCAGCGCAGTGCGAAGGTCAAGGATCGACCTTTCGATAAAGTTCGCAGGACGGAAGATCGAAGAGTCCATCTCCAGTCCAGATAATCCGGGCTTTAACGCTGCGAGGGTATCTTCAATCCCGCGCGTCACTTCCAATGTGTTGGCACCCGGAAACTTTTCAACAACAAGCAAAAGGTTTGAGCCATCGTTGATAACGGCATCCCCAATCAGTGGTTGGTGATCTTCCACCACCTTTGCTACATCACCCAGATGTAGGGATGGCGCACCTTCGACAGGCACCTGCGCAAGATCTGCCGCGGATACAATGGGCGAGAGGTGCCAGATCCCAAGCCTTTGCTGGGCAGTGTCAATGAATCCACCAGTGCCCGGTGTGGAGGCTTCCAAAAAGCTTAATGATGAAACCCATAAGGCGTTCCCGGTAGTTTCAAGAACCTGGTCCAGTGAAACACCCTGAGCCTTCAGCTGCTGTGGATCTACTCGGACCTGCAGTTGCCGGTCGCGATTTCCCCAAATGGCTACGTTGGCTACGCCGGGCACACCCATCAAGCGAGGTCCAATTGTCCAGCGAGCCAGTACCGACATCTGGATCAAAGACAGCTTGTTCGAAGAAAGCCCAACAATCATGAATCGGCTGGTCGATGACAGAGGCTGAAGCATGTTAGGTGGTTTTGACACATGCGGCAACGCAAATGCCTGTGCCAGGCGCTCCGTCACCAGCTGCCGGGCGCGGTAAAGATCAGTCCCAGGGTCGAAAGTGAGAACGATTGATGACAATCCGGGAACCGACTCGGAGCGTATACTTTCAAGCCAGGGCACTCCGTTGAGCAAATCCTGCTCCATCCCCAGAGTGATCAATTGCTCCACTTCCTGCGCCGAGAGTCCAAGGGCCTCGGTCTGAATCTCCACATGAGGCTGTGAAAACTCGGGCAGAACGTCCACTGGCATCTTGGCAACTTGGCCAACGCCAACAACCATGAGTACTGCAGCCAGAACAATCACCAGAAATCGTAACTGTAGGCTTGATCCAATTATCGAACGTAACATAGTTTATTCTCCTTCTGAAATCTTTTCAGGGTAAAACTGCCCCGAAAGGTTGGCCTTAGCCAAATAAAAAACGCCTGCCTCNGGAAACCCTATAAGGCAAGCGAATATGACAATCTCGAAACCAATAATAATGGCTGTGATAAACATCCCTGCGCTGGTCATAACCAATTCCCTTTTCTGCAAAAATAACAATAGAATGAAGCAGCTTCAAAAAATAACTAATTTAGGTCAAAGTTATATAATTAAATTGTAAGTGGCTTTGCTATATAAGTTCTAGATTAATTCTTAATGATTTCTTAATAAAAAAGACCTGGGAAGATAATTGTCTTCCCAGGTCTTGGACAAAATCATTTAATCAGGAAATACTTATTAAACTTTAAATCCGAGTTCCTGTTTCTCAAAAATGTAGCCCATGCCGTGAATCGTCATGATATAGCGCGGATTTCTGGCATCTTCCTCGACCTTTTTGCGAAGATGTGAAATGTAAACATGCACATGTTCCATACTGCCCCGATATTCATTTCCCCATACATTGACAAGAATCTTTTCAAAGGTTAGCAGTTTGCCGGCATTACGGGCCAGATACGCCAGCAAACGGAATTCGACCGGCGTGAGCTTGATCCGCTTTCCGTGGATCAGGACTTCATGTTTCTCAATGTCGATGCTCAAATACCCATCGTTATAACTAAAAGAGCCTGAAGTTCCGTTATGCCCATTATGTCCGTTTGAGCCATTGTGTCCATTATGACCGTTATGACTATTACGATCATGCCCGTTCGAGCGTTGGCTACGACGTAATACGGTCTGGGCGCGGGCCAGCAAAATATCTGGGCTGAAAGGCTTGGATAGGAAATCATCTGCCCCCGCCGCCAATCCTTGAAGCATATCCTGCTCCCGATTCAGCGAGGTTAACATAATGAGCGGTTCATCGGAAACCTGCCGGATCCTTTGACACACATCGAATCCATTACTGCCCGGCATCATGACATCCAGGATGATCAGGTTGGGATGGTGTGTAAAGAATTTGCTGATCCCATCGAGACCATCATGGGCTGTAACGACCTCGGCGCCTGCCTTTTTAAAAATTAGACTGGCCAGCTTAAGGAGATCGACATCATCATCTATGATCAATACAGTTTGGTCCATCATGCCATCCACCGCATAAATAAAAAAGAGGCCCGTCATACCAAAACTTCCAAGCTCCATTGCTGAGAATAGTTTGATATGATATTCAAAGAGAGAAAAGCAATCTATGAACACATTGTACTTATATTGTGGAGAAATACAACAAGTTATTTTACATCTATACAACTCATAATTTGACGTGGCTGATCTAACAGATCTTTCTATCTCCTGAGTTGTAAAGCAAAACTTAAGTACACCAAAGCTGCAGCTTTTTAATTGCAGGAATGATCTATATCTAGACGATATAGGTCTAATTTGGTTACACAGCAAAATATTTGCAAAATGATCTCGAAAATCATGAGAATCACTGTTAAGTTTATCGAGGAAACCAATGCTTGACAATCATTCATCGCTCCCATCAAGCTTGAAATGTTAAAGTTTCCCGCAATGGCTGATCGTCTTCGGGCAGGATCCTATAACTTCATTTCCATGATTGGCAAAATGCGCGGCTGACCTTCCACCTCAGAATGTCGCTCGCCTATCTTATCCATACCCATCTTTTCATAAAAGCCAACGGCATTGGGGTCGGCTTCCAGCTGCAGGGCTTTATAACCGCGCTGGCGGGCTAATGCAGCAGCATGCAAGAACAACTCTTTTCCAACGCCTTTGCCGATCAATTCTGGAGACACCCACAAGTTTTCAATCCAGGCGTTCTCATCTTTTTCCTGCAGAGTATAAAAAGCGATGGAAGTGCCATTTGCTTCAGCCACCCAGCTTTCATTCTCTTCAAAATACTCAGGGCTGAACGTTAATTGAGGCTTCCAAATTTCAAGCCAATGTTTTGGGTAACCCCAATGCGCTTTCGAGGCAAAAGCAATTTGTGATAATGCAGCTGCTTCTTGTATTAATACACGGCGGACCTGAAGATGCATTGCTGTAAAACGAATCCGCTGCGAAATAATTACCCTACCACTCGGATCTCGCGCGGCATATCAGATAATACATCTGCGCCAGTTTCGGTAATCACGACATTATCTTCAATGCGCACTCCGTTGCGATTTGGCAGATAAATTCCTGGCTCCACTGTAAACGCCATACCCGGTTCAAGCAATTGCATATTATCGCCCCGCATATAGGGTTCTTCGTGCCCCTCCATGCCGATGCCGTGCCCGGTGCGATGCGTGAAATACGTTCCATAGCCGGCTTCCTCGATCACATCCCGCGCCGCTTTATCCACATCCGCGCAGGGGACGCCAGGTTTTCCTGCGGCCCGGCCCGCCGCATTGGCTTCCTGTACGATCTTGTGAATTTTTTTATATTCCTCATCCACCTCACCCACCGCAAACGTGCGCGTCAAGTCAGAGATATAGCCGTCATACGTGGCGCCCCAATCGACGACCAGCAAATCCCCGGCCTGCAACTTGCGCTCACTTGGTGAGGCATGCGGATTCGCCGCGTTCGGTCCGCCGGAGACGATCGGCGCAAAAGGCAGTTCAGGTTCAGAGCCCTGCCTGAGCAATTGCACGACCAGCTCGGAAGACAACTCTTTCTCAGTCATTCCAATTTTGATCAGCGGGATTGTCGCTTCAAGCGCGGCCTGTGCGATCTTCACCGCACGGCGCATAGCTTCCACTTCAGGTTGATCTTTCCTCAAACGCAAACTGGATAGTACTTCGCTCGCGTCCGGATAATCCGCCTCGGGAGCGCCGCTCTTGACATGACGAAATTCCAGCAATCGTAGCTGACGCGGCTCGACCCCGATCCGCTTCCCATCCAAGCCGAGGGCCTGCGTAGCCCTGCGAAAGGCGTTATCCCACTCTGACGGATTCTCTGAATAAGGAAAGACTTGCAGTTTATAAGGCAATGACGCAACTTTTTGCAATTCGAGCTCGGGCAAAACGATGGCAGGATCCTGATCTTTTGCAAACAGCAAAACAACCGGCCGCTCCATTAAATGGAATTGCAAGCCTGTGAGATGCGTTAGCGTGGAACCGGGATTGAGAATAACAGCATCCAGGTCCGAGGTCTGCAGGGAAGCGTTGAGTTGATCGAAGCGAGATTTAATCATGTGGGGTTCTCCTAAGAGCCTTGCGAAGGATTGGAAGTTTCCTAATTGCTATACTTAAGGAAGCCTTCGCAAGGCTTTTTTCCAATTTTACTAAAAGTTTTTTTTCATATCATCCTGGTGGTAAGGTGCAAAAGCCCTTGCCTGAACGGAATCGGAAAGGCCAGCCAAGTGTGAATTGACGATGAGCGAGAACATCATCATCCAGGGCAGGACAAGCCTCCGTCGTGGCCGCTTCGCCAAATCCACTACAGCCCGCGCGACATCCTCCGCGGTAAGTGATAGCCACCGGGGGCTTTTGAAACGCCGCTTGGCTTTGTTCTGACCGATATGGGTTTGGAATTCTGTCGCTGCACTACCGGGGTAGATAGCCGAAACTTTTACACCCAACGGAGCGGCTTCGCGGCGCAGGGCTTCTGTGAAGCCGCGCACGCCAAATTTCGCAGCCGAATAAACCGTATACAAGGGAGGCGCGGCCCAGCCGGCCAGCGAAGACATATTGATAATGTGTCCACTACTCTGTTGGTACATTTGAGGCAGCACGGCCCGCGCAGTCCAGATCACGCCCAGAAGATCAACAGTAATTTGTGCCTGAATGTCTTTGACAGGATCGAGCATTTCAAACCAATCCAGCCGGCCAAATCCCGCATTGTTGAACAGGATATCGATCCGACCATAGTGAGTGACCGCGGCATTGACCAGCGCCTCAATTTGAGCGGGTTGGGTTACATCCACTGCAATGGGCAAAGAATCCCCTCCCCTGGCATTCATCTCGTTTGCCATTTCTTCGAGGCGTTCGATTCGACGGGCAGCCAGGACAATCTTACAGCCTTCCTGCGCGAATTGTTTCGCTGCGGCCGCGCCGAATCCTGATGATGCGCCAGTGATGAGAACAACCTTATTTTTAAGAGTGGACATAGTTCCTCGCCTCATTAAAATGAAATAGGTAACACGCAAAACAATTTACGCATTACCTATTAAGATTTACTCGCCTTCGTCCTGTATGTCTTCCTTCGGTTGTCTTCTGGGCCTGGGTGGTTCGATGACCGCTTTGGAAGCAAGTGCAATCTGAAGAACTTCATCCATGTGTTTGACGGGAATGATCTTCAATTCCGATTTGGCAGTCTTAGGCAGTTCGATCAGATCCTTCAAGTTCTTTTCGGGCAAGATCACAGTCTTTAAACCAGCGCGGTGCGCAGCCAATACTTTTTCACGCACGCCGCCGATCGGCAGGACTCGCCCCCGCAAGGTGATCTCGCCCGTCATGCCTACATGCTTGAAGACCGGGCGTCCGGTCAATGCAGAGACAATCGCAGTTGCCATGGTAATCCCAGCCGATGGCCCATCTTTTGGAATGCCGCCTTCCGGCATGTGAACGTGAATATCCATACGTTCAAACACATCCATATCAATTCCCAGGGAAGGTCCACGTGACTTGATATAAGTCAACGCGGCTTGTCCCGATTCCTGCATCACCTCGCCCATTTGTCCGGTCATTTGCAGTCCACCTTTGCCCTCGAGGATGGCGACCTCCACGGGCATGATCTCGCCACCGTTCTCTGTCCATGCCAGGCTCGTGACAACACCCACTTCATCGGTGCGCTCGGCTTCTGTTTGAAAGACCTGCTGCGGACCCAGGAATTTTTCAATCGATTCAGCGGTGACGATGGTGGGGTATTTTCTTGCCTCAGCTTTCATACGCGCGATCTTGCGAGAGACGCGTCCGATTTCACGCTCCAAATTGCGGACACCCGCTTCGTAGGTGTATTCGCGAATCACGCGACGGACTGCATCCGGCTCAAATACGATATTGAGTTCATCTATGCCATTTTCGTACATCTGGCGCGGGATCAAATAACGGTTTGCAATCTCAACTTTTTCTTCTTCGATATAGCCCGGGAACTCGATCACTTCCATGCGGTCAAGCAGTGCAGGTGGGATCGTGCTAAGCGTATTTGCCGTGGTCACGAACATGACCCTGGAAAGATCAAAAGGCATCTCAAGATAGTGGTCACTAAAGGCATTATTCTGTTCAGGATCAAGCACTTCGAGCATGGCCGAGGCGGGGTCGCCGCGGAAATCGGAATACAGCTTGTCAATCTCGTCCAGCATGAACAAGGGATTGGCGGTCCCGGCCCGCTTCATGGTTTGGATAATTCTGCCCGGTAGCGCGCCGATATACGTGCGGCGATGACCGCGGATCTCAGCTTCATCGCGTACGCCACCCAATGACACGCGCACAAACTTGCGCCCAATTGACTCAGCGATCGAGCGACCGAGAGAGGTCTTGCCAACACCAGGCGGCCCAACAAAACATAAGATCGGTTGTCGTTCCTTCTTCGGCTTCAGAGAACGCACCGCAATATATTCAAGGATGCGCTCCTTCGCCTTCTTTAATCCATAATGGTCGCGGTCTAAAATCTTCGCCGCGTTTTTCACATCCAGGTTATCGGGTGTCGTATTTGCCCAGGGCAGTTCGACGATCCAGTCAATGTAGGTACGGATGATGCCCACTTCAGGCGCCATCGGGGGCATCTGGTTGAGTCGTTCGAGTTCTTTCAGGGCAACCAGCTTCGGCTCTTCTGGCAGATTCGCCGCATCCACTTTTTTCTTCAGCTCGGTTGCATCGCGTGTGAAAATATCACCTTCGCCTAATTCATTTTGGATCTGCCGCAGCTGCTCACGCAGATAATACTCGCGCTGACTCTTATCCACCTCACTTTGTACGCGTGAGTGGATTTCGTCTTCAAGCTCGAGCACATCCACTTCCTGCGCGAGGATTTTGTTCAACGCCTGTAATCGTCCGCGCGGGTCGGGCAACAGCAACAGGCTTTGTTTCGCTTCAACGTTCAAAGCCAGCGACGTGGCGATCATGTCTGCCAGCCAGCCGGGCTCAGAGATATTCAAGGCGAACAAATGCGCTTCCTCAGGGATCGAACGGTCAAGCTGGACGCAGCGCTCGAACAGGTCCAACACGGAACGCATGAGCGCCTGCGTTTGACGATCAGCAGCTTGAGGTTCCATGATAACCCGGGCCCGCACCATCAAGTATGGCGTCGTGCGGATAAACTCCACAATTTCTACGCGGCGGCGTCCCTGCACAAGCGCAGAGTGCGAGCCATCCGGCATCTGCAATAACCTCCCCACCGCCATTTCCACGCCGATCAGCAGAAAATCTTCCGGGCCAGGGTTGTCGAGGTCAGCATCATGTTGTGTGAGACCGATCACGGTCTGCTCTTTGTTTTGCGCCTCCTGAACAGCCAGTAGCGATCCTTCGCGTCCCACAAAAATCGGGGAAACCATGCGCGGAAACACCACCAGATCTCGCAACGGCAGGACCGCGGCTTCGATCATGCCCTCTTCATCGGGCTCGCGATTAGGGATACGATATAACTCCTCGGTACGCTGCGAGAGGGTTAAGTCAAAATTATCTTCGTCTTCATTCCAGTCTTTTATGGGTGTCATGTGTTATTCCAAGTCATTAACCTTGCAAAAGTTCGACCTTTTGGTTTCGCCCTCAAGACAGGCATTCGCAAGGTAATTTTTAGCGGTCACAAACGTCAGAGTCTGCGGATATGGCAATGCTACCATCTTTTTTGGAGATTTCCAGCCTACAACAATAAAACTCTTACATTTCATTCCTTTTTCGCCAAGCTGTACTGACCTCACCCGCAAATGCAACACTGCCGGCAGACAAGACTAATTTTTGTGTCCCCGCCAGTTCCAAAGCACGTTCCAGCGCGTCAGCCACAGGTGTGACCGATTCTACAGGAATACCCACTTTTTTCACCTGTTCAGCCGTCCATTCGGCTGAGGGTGCCCGCGGATGATCTGCCCGGGTTGTCACGACACGTTCCAGTCGAGGTTTGAGCTCTTCCAATATCCCTGTAATATCTTTGTCTTCCAAAGCACAAAAAATGAGGATCACGGGGATTTCAGGGAAATACTCATCGAGGGTTTGGCGCAGGCGTAAGGCAGAATCTCTGTTGTGGGCGGAATCAATGACCACAGGCGGCTCTCGTCTGAGAATTTCAAAGCGGGCGGGCCATTTTACCTGAGAAAACCCTTTTTGGACGGCTTCCTCCGAAATCGGGATGCCACTGGTTTTCAGAGCCGTATAAGCGATCGCGGCGTTTTCGATTTGATGGGCGCCAAGGAGGGGGATTTTCAAGCGAACCGCTGATTGCTGATCGCTGACCGCTAATTCCTGCCCATCCAATGTTGAATCTAACCGTTCAAACTTTATGTCTTTTCCAACCAGAATAAATGGACAATTCTTCTCCTTGGCTATACGCTCCAAAACTTGAAGGGCTTCGTCGGTTTGGGGTGCTGATACGACCGGAATTCGCTGCTTGATAATGCCTGCCTTCTCTCCTGCAATCTCCGCCAGCGTGTTTCCAAGGACTGCCATATGGTCATAAGATAGCGAAGTAATGACCGAAACCTTTGGCATGACAATATTCGTCGCGTCGAGTCGCCCGCCAAGGCCAACTTCGATCACTGCTGCATTGACATCGTTTTTGGAAAAGGCTAACAATCCAAGTGCAGTCGTAATCTCAAACGTTGTCAGTTTGGGAATCTTCGCAACAGCAGGTTTAACTTCTTCTACCAGCTCGATCAGCTGCTCGTGCGAAATCGGCTCGCCATTGATCTGGATCCGCTCTACATAATCCCACAGATGCGGAGAGGTATACAAACCTGTTTTATATCCCGCACCTTTCAAACCCGCGGCACAAAGCGCCGCGACGGAACCTTTGCCCTTCGTCCCAGCCACGTGGATGATAGGATATTTCTTTTGCGGCTCCCCAAGTTCTGCCGTCAACGCAAACATGCGGTCAAGGTTGAACTCTGCCTTGGCAAGTTCTGAGATATGTTTGAGGCTATAATCTACGAAAGAGTAGAGGTAATCGAGGGCCTGGTTATATTGGTTTTCAATGTCAGACATGCGAGGGATTGTAAAACGTAATTGGTAATTCGTAAATCGCAAGGTGCTTTATGGAAACCTGTTTCATCTGCCGCAAACACAATGGAGAAGAAGCCGCCCCTCCGGGCGGTTATATCTACGAAGATGAGCACTGGATGGTTTGTCACGCACCGGTGAATTTGGGACCGTTAGGCACATTGTTCATCGAGTCGAAGCGACATTTTCTCGATTACGCAGAAATGACAGATAAAGAGTCTGCTTCACTGGGAAATGTGATGAGGAAAATCTACCGTGCGCTCAAGTTACACACGGAAGCAGAGCGCATTTATCAAGTCACATTGATGGAAGGAGTGCCGCATTTCCATAGCTGGCTGGTGCCGCGGCGAAAAGATGACGTGGAGAAAGGAATCAAGTTTCTTGCCAGAGATGATTCGTGCAGTGAAGAAGATGCCATAGGGCTAGCAAAGAAATTGCGTGAAACAATGAAAAAGTAAACCCGTAGTAGCGACTTCAGTCGCTTTTGAACGGCCGAAGCCGTTATTACGCTCATCAAAACATGATTGCTACTCTCACCATTCACCTCCACATCCCAGCCTGTTCCTCCCTCAAAGAAAAGCGCGGACGTATCAAACCGTTGATCGCGCGTTTGCACCGCGAGTTCAACATCTCTGTGGCAGAGATGGATTTGCAGGATAAGTGGCAGGAGGCGGTCATTGTCTGCGCGATGGTTGGGAACGAGCGCGGACATCTTGAGTCCGCTCTGCAAAATGTGACAAAATGGATCGAAAGAAATTGGCCTGATGGAGACGTCATAAAAGAAAAGGTGGAAATCATTTAAGCAGGGGTGGTGTTATATTGTTGGAAAGCAAAGAGTAGGAGGTAAATTTGAAAATTCTAATCATGGGAACTGGGGGTGTGGGCGGCTATTACGGCGGCTTATTGGCACAACAGGGAAATGAGGTCACCTTCATTTCACGCGGCGCGCATTTGTATGCAATGCGACATGAAGGTTTGAAAGTCAAAAGTATTCATGGTGATTTCACAGTCTTTCCCGTCAATGCCACAGAAGATCCAGCCAAAGTCGAGCCCGTTGATCTCATCTTATTCTGCGTGAAAACTTACAGCACTGATGGAGCCGCAGAAGCAATAAAATCTGCGGTCGGTCCGGAGACGGTGGTGTTGAGCCTGCAAAATGGGATCGACGCGGCAGAACGGATCGGAAAGGTCATCGGCATGGAGCACGTAATTGGAGGCGCGACCTGGCTCTCGTCCGCGGCGGAAGCGCCTGGCGTCATCAAGCAAATCTCCCAGTTTCGCCGCATCGTCTTTGGCGAATTAGCTGGAGGCCGCTCGGAACGTATCCAATCAATATACGAAGTGTTGAATCAAACAGGTATTACTGTCGAAATCTCGGAAGACATACAGAAGGTCCTGTGGACGAAGCTCGTCTTCATCGCAGCGGTCAGTAGTATCGGTTCGTTAACAAGGTTGTCTATGGGCGATTACCGCTCTATCCCAGAGACCCGCGGCCTGCTATCCAGCATTATGCAGGAGGTGGAAAGCCTGGCGCGGACACAGGGAGTGAGCCTGGATGGAGATGTCGTCCAAAAATGGCTGGAGTTCATAGACAGCTCCGCACCGCACATCAAGCCCTCTATGCAACTGGATGTCGAAGCTGGGCACAGAACTGAACTTGAATCGATGATTGGCGTGATTGGCCGAAAAGGACGCGAATTAGGCGTGCCCACGCCGGTAGCGGATTTTGTTTACGCCTCTTTACTACCGATTGAGCTGAAAGCGCGAAACGAGCATGGCACCCCCGTAGCGGTACCTACAAACATTACAAATAGCATTTGACTTTCTCGAAATAGATTGTAAAATTAAATTATAGCCTTAGCATTGACGAATTGTTGACCAGCTACCTAGAGCGTTTTTTCTCTAATGAGGTTGCCAAATGTCACTCTCGTCTGTTAATCCACAAATCAGGATTTTTGCTTCAACCAGACAGTGGATGATTGTCCCGGTGAAAGCACATATACGCCATAGAGTATCCCCATGCTCTATGGCGTTTTTAGTTTAGAGGAGTTGTACGCATGAGCAAGCCTTTACTGGTAGAGATCATTGCCTACGCACCAACTGCTTATTATCACTGTACACATTGTGAAGTTGCCTGGCGCGAGATGGGCGCGAGCAATCGCATCCATGAAGAACAATTGGAGAGCAGCCTGCCTAAGGATTTGATCGAAGAATACCAAACCATTTCGAATTGGGTGCAGGAAATGTTTCGAGTCCACTGTGATGCTGTCGTTTTAAAAGTGATCGATGCCGCGTCGGTGGAAGGGTTCTATAAATCGCTGAAATATAACGCCCGCCGTTATCCTGCGGTGATCGTAAACCGCAAAAACCGTTTTATCGGCAGCCAGATGCTGCCAGCTGCGAGCGAGGAGATTTCTCATCAGCTAGAGAGCCAGCTAACGGCCATTTGATTGACCTACGACGACTCTTGGAGAGGAGGTAGATGAAAGGAAAGACATCACCTTACGAAGCAAGAGATGGTGTGAGCAGACCATCTCACTGGCACATACGCCTGTAATTTGTCAATCTCATCTGGTACAACTTGCCAATGGAGGTCTATGTTATGAATACTCTTTGGATCGTTGTCATTGCAGCGGTGATCATTTATCTGGCATATAACTTCTATGCCAAGCAGATCGATAAGAATGTGATCCAGGCCGATGCAAAAAAAGCCACACCGGCAAAAATGTATATGGACGGTGTGGACTTCATGCCCACCAGTCGCAATGTGTTGTATGGCTACCACTTCAAATCCATTGCTGCAGCGGGACCCATTGTCGGCGTGATTACCGCCGCCAATCTATGGGGCTGGCTGCCTGCCCTATTATGGCTGATGATCGGGGTCTCTTTCATCGGCTGGGCAAGCGATTATAGTGCGATTGTTGTGGCGGTCCGCAATGATGGCAATAGCCTAAGTGCCATCAGTCACAGGTTGATCGCACCGCGCACACGCACCATCCTCTTTACGTTCATTTTCTTCTACTTGTTGCTCATCGCGGGGGCGTTCATGGGCATCATGGCCGCGTTGATGGCCGCCCGCCCGGATGTGCCGCTTGGTATCATCATGCTCGCCCTTATGGGATTCCTGGCTGGTCAGATGCTCTACAAGTGGAAGATGGATCTCATCGTAGTTACGGCAATTGTTGTCCTTGTAACGGTCGGTGCAATGATCCTTGGACCGGTCGGTGCTGTCGCAAATGATAAGGGTGGAATTGACTGGAAAGGACCCATTAATAGTGCGACGGTTGCCTTCAACGGGGCGATCAACAAAATTACGGGTGGCAACGCCATCATGACAGTCACCGATCCTACCAATGCTGACCCGCGCATCCCTGCACCCAACGCCGAAGGAGTCCGTGCAAGTACACCTGTCTATAACGCGGATACTGGCGAGATCAGCACTTTGCCTTCCTACCTCTTCTGGGCGGTGTTCCTGCTGGCATTTGCCTATCTTTCTGCAACCCTGCCCATCTGGAGGTTTGCTCAACCGGTTAATTACATTGGGTTCTGGATCACACTACTCACGATTGGTTTGAGCACCATCGGCGCAATCCTCGCTCCGTTCATCAAAGCAGATATCGGCGCCTTTGCCCTCGAAGCAGTCAAGCCTCTTGCCTGGGTCCCTGAAGCAGGAAAAGCCTGGCAGCCTCTCTGGCCGATGTTATTTGTGACGATCGCCTGCGGAGCCATTTCCGGCTGGCATGCGTTGTTTGGTTCTATCGGCACAGCACGACAGTTGGAGTATGAAACGGACGCACTTCCTGTTGGTGGGGGAGCGATGTTCACCGAGAACACTCTTGCACTCCTTTCGCTGGTCGCCGTTTCCATTGCAGGGACGGGGGGTGGCGCAGGTCGCTTTGCAGCTGGCGTTGGCAGTCTACTGACTGTATTGTTCGGCGATGGCTTCAAGTTGCTTGGTACAGCGCTGGGCTTCGGTGCGTTCATGGTGATCGTTTTGACGGTCACTCAGCTTATCTTCCGTGTCATGCGCGTGACGCTCTCGGAATGGGTTGGTGAGTCACTGCCTGTACTGAAGAACATGCACGTTTCTACCATTGTCTCAATGATCCTGACGATTTTGCTTGTTCTGACCGGCACCTGGGTTTACCTGTGGCAAATGTTCGGCGCCGCGAATCAATTGATGGCCGCTCTCAGTCTGTTAATCGTGACCGTGTGGTTAAGAGAGCAAAAGAAGAATCCAGCCTTTGCGCTGTGGCCCATGCTGTTCATGTACGTCACTACCCTGGCAGCTACATATGTAACAGCCCGCAATTTATATGTGACCATTGTGCCAAAAGGTGGTATTGCCGCGGGTGGCGCCTGGGCGATGATCATCATTGCCGTCCTGTTATTCGTCGCTGCATTGATCATCGGTTGGGACGGCTATCAAGCCTACCAGCGTTATGGCAAAGGCAGGCAAGCCACGAAAGCTCCTGCCGCAGCGGATGACTAACCAGGCATAAGAAAAGGGAGACGCGCAGCGCGTCTCCCATCTAAATTGCATATGCTAATTAGTCACGGTCGCTGACGGCACGTGCCAATTCGCGCAACGCCTCAAAATATTGTTTGGCTTCCATCAAACGATATGCAGGGAACGGCACATGTAGCTCAAGATTAGGCGTGTCTCTGCGCAAGCTAAAGCGTGCGTAACGCGAAGATAGTTTTTGCATTGGGATGGTCAACCTGTCGAGTGTTGTGGTTGCCAGATCAAGTAATCCTTTTGGCGCCATTAATTGCAGGCCCTGATAGGTTTTGCTTTCCCATTTGCGGTCAGTGAATTGCTTCGAGACACCGCGTCCGCTCCAGGTTTTCGGGTCTACAAGTTCGAGGTCCGTAACAGGATTCGTTGTAAGCTGAGCTCGAAAGATGACGATGTCATCCCGCCCCTGGAAATATGCCAGGATCGTCATCCAAAAAACGTCACGCGGTTTAAAAACAAGCAGGGTTTCCAGCCGCCGAAAGGGCTTTTTGGCGTGCGCGATCACCAGTTCCGCGACCGAAGTGCCGAGCCAACGAAACGTCGTCTTTTGACCAATATCTGGAAGTCCACCCTGCATCCACTTCAAGAGCGCATCGCCGCGTCGCAGGTTGTAGATGACGCCAATAGCGAACCAGCCCATGAGGACAATAACGGCAACGACCAGAATATATTGTGGATTCAAGGTGCACCTCAGCAACGATTGGAGATACTGAACTCAGTATAATATGAAAAAGCATCAAGTTCAATCAGGCCAGCGACCCAGCCGCTGGCAGACAATCCGGGAATTCTTCTACGGCATGTTTGGTATGGAAATTGCCGAACACGCCATGGAAATGCGCGGCAGCCTGGAGAGTCTTTTTATGTTGGGAACGGTGGGGGATATGATTGGTGTGCCAGTCTTGCCGCCGTATTACAGTCTGCGTTTATTGCCCTATATTGTCCCCCAGATTGCAACGTGGAAACGGCGTGTTCTACGCGAACGCGAATTTAGCGATGAACATGATTATCACCTGGAAGGTTTGTGATTTGCAAGCCTTGCGAAGCTTTTCTGAGCAGCCTGTGCTGTTTCAAACCATCCTTCGCCAGACCAAACCTCAGACAAAGAAAGGAGCTTGGATATGAGCCCAGAAGAGAGAAAAACTTTTTGGCAAAACATGAAGGAAGTGCTTTACGGCATGGCATCGCATGATATGAGCCGATATGCCGTGCGGACGCGCGCTAGCATGGAGCATCTGTTCATCCTCATCACTATGGGCGATATGATCGGTGTGCCAATCCTGCCACCGTATTACAGCCTGCGCCTGTTGCCCTATGTGGTGCCGCAGATTTCCACCTGGAAGCGGCGCCTTTTACGCGAGAAAGATGTGTCAGACGCAATGTTCTAGGAGTTGCACATCCTTCAAATAAGGAGACCGCATGTCCCTCAAACACATATTCGAAGAACATCCTGAACAACGCTATATTATGTTCGGTGGAAAAGGTGGCTTGGGAAAGACCACTTTCTCTGCTGCAACCGCCTACTGGCTCGCCCAACAGGGCAAGAAAGTGCTGGTGTTTTCAGTTGATCCACAGGCAAGCCTATCCGACATATTCCAGAAGGATATTTTTGGTAAGGGGCCGGTACAAATTATGGAAAATCTCTGGGCGCAAGAGATTGACGCGGATCAGCACATCAAAGCCTATCAGAACGAAATTCGACAAAAGATCCTGGATATGTATGGGTTCGATGAGGTGCCTGAGGAAATCGAGCAGTATATCCAGGCAGCTTCTGCTGAACCCGCCATGGAAGAAAGCGCTATCTTCGATGCAGTTGTAGACATTGTAGTGCAGAGCGACTACGACTACTACATTTATGACCTGGTTCCACTCGGTCACGCGCTGTATTACTTGAGCATGGCAAAGGTTTATGATGAGTGGATCAACAAGATCACGAAATTGCGCGAGGAGATGCGTGAATATGAGGAAATGGTCTCGCGTTTGAAGCGTGAGAAGGAAACGGAAGAAGATCAAATCCTCAAGGAATTGCAGTACATCCGAGGACGTATCAATGCCTCGTCTCAAATCCTGACCGATAAAGAAAAAACCGGCTTCTTCTTTGTCATCATCCCTGAGGAGATGATCCTGGTTGACACAGCCAAGGCGGCGGAACTGTTTGCCAAGTTCGATGTGCCGATCATGGGATATGTGGTCAATCGTGTGGTACCCCGTGAACTGCTTGGACAGAACATCCCATCCTATCTAAAAAACCGCATAGAAATGCAGGATAAATACCTGAAGCAAATCGATGAAACGTTCGGCAACCAGGTTGCGGCCCGTGTTCCCGAGTTGGAACGGGATGTGACCGGTCTTGAAATGATCAAGAAGCTATCTGAAATCATGTATGGGGAGAAAGTAGGAGAAAAGCTATGAGCGCCAAAGCCATTGAAACTCCTATGAAGGATTATGTAAAAGAACACAACACACTGCGCTACATCTTCTTCGGTGGCAAAGGAGGCGTGGGCAAAACGGTCATGGCAGGCGCGACCGCGATCTGGCTTGCCAAACAGGGCAAGCGCGTCATGCTCGCTTCCACGAATCCTGTACATAGCCTGAGTGGTTTGCTCAGTCAAAACGTGTTTGGCAAACCAACTGTCGTAGACGGTGTGCCAAATCTCTGGGCCTATGAGATTGATACGAAAGAGACGATTGAGAGGTCCAAACAGGAGATCCGGGATAAGATCCAATGGTTCCTGAAATTTGCAGATATCTCCACGAAGGCAGAAGACTTCGTGGAATCGGCAACCATGAATCCCGCCTTTGAAGAATCAGCAATGTTCGAAAATATGGTTGAGTTGATGTTGCGCGACGAGTACGACGTGTATGTCTTCGACACCGCCCCAACCGCCAATGCCCGTCGCTTGCTGGGAATGTCTAAGGTCTATTCGTTGTGGGTTAATAAGATGGTAAAGAGTCGCGAAGAAGCGCGCTCGCTGCGTGAATTGCTCTCCTTCACAAAAAAGAAGGAGGCGGATCCTCTTATGGAATACCTCGTCTCTTTCCGTGACCGGATGGGAAAAGCTCAAAAATTGCTCACAGATGCAGAACTGACAGCATTCTTCTTCGTGACACTTCCTGAGGCGTTACCGATTGCGGTCATCACACGTTTTATCGGCTGGTTCCATGATTTTGGGATTCCCGTGGGAGGTGTGATCGTCAACATGCTGATCGATCGCTCGCAAGTAACCAACGATTCACCGGAGTTTGTCCACAACCGCGTGGACATGCAGGCGCGCTACATGGATGACATCTGGGATAAATTTGATGGCATGGTGCGCTCCACTCTTCCACTGTATGAAACGGAAGTACGCGGGACCACCTCCCTGACGCGAATGGGTGACGCGTTGTTTGCGTAGACTACAAAATGTCAGGCGTGAGATCTACCGCTTGTCTCACTACTAACTAGACTTTTGGAATGCGATTGCGGGTTAAAATTCAAATTTCGAGTATAGTTGGCTATACGGCACTCTGTAATTTCCGCCTCACTTTTTCTTTCATTTTATGACTTCCAAGCGCATTAACCATAAGCTCGCCGAAATCCTCTACGGCATGGCAATCCATGACCAGGTACGCACTTTGGCAAAGCAGCGCGGATCCTTGGAGCATCTCTTCGTGCTCATCAGCTTTGGGGATTTGCTCGGCGTGCCGGTCCTGCCTCCCTATTACAGTCTGCGCCTGTTGCCTTTCATTGTTCCCCTCATCAACAATTGGAAGCGGCGTATGTTGAGAGAACGGGACTTGATGGATGCGATATTCTAACCTCGCCCTTGCGAAGGTTTGGAACCTTCGCAAGGTTCATTATTTGAAAAGAGTAATGTATGAAAGCTGTCCGTGTTGAACAGTTTGGGGGACTGGAAGCATTGCAGGTTAAAGATGTTCCCTTAGCTGAACCCGGTGAAGGTGAAGTTCGGGTAAAGATCGAGGTCATCGGAGTCAACTTTCTCGACATCTATCAACGCATCGGTCATTATCCGGGATCGCTGCCATTCACACTGGGTCAGGAAGCGGCAGGCGTGGTGGATGCGGTCGGCCCAAATGTGACAGAAGTAAAGCCTGGCGACCATGTCGCCTATGCAAGCGTTCAAGGCTCTTACGCTGAATACGCAATTGTCCCAGTCTGGAAACTTGTTCCTATTCCAACAGGCGTGGATAAAAATCAAGCGGTCGCAGCAATGGTGCAAGGAATGACAGCTCATTATCTGACTTTCAGCACCTATCCGCTTAAAGCAGGTGAAACCGCGCTTGTGCACGCTGCGGGAGGCGGAACAGGACAATTATTGGTGCAGGTCGCGAAGCTTTGCGGTGCCCGCGTAATCGGGACTGTGTCCACTGAAGAAAAGGCAATGCTGGCGCGCGAAGCCGGTGCAGACGAAGTTATCCTCTATACCCAGACAGACTTCGAAGCTGAGGTCAAGCGGCTGACAAACGATGCGGGGGTAGATGTGGTCTATGATTCGGTTGGCAAAGATACGTTCGACAAAAGCCTGAATTGCCTTAAGCGCCGCGGCTATATGGTCCTTTACGGCGCCTCCTCTGGCGGCGTCCCTCCAATTGATCCACAGGTTCTGAACGCAAAAGGTTCGCTTTACTTAACTCGACCTTACATCGGTCACTATACCGCTAATCGAGGTGAGTTGCTGGGAAGAATGAACGATTTGTTCAATTGGATGACAACTGGCAAACTAAAGGTACGAATTGACAGAACGTTTCCACTTGCCGATGTCGCGGAGGCACATCGTTATCTTGAAGATAGAAAATCAAAAGGAAAAATATTGCTGATTCCATAGCGAGAATAGAGATCGCTGTAAATCGAAGCCACTGCACAGCCGATGTATCGCCTATTCAGTGGCTTCGATGATTCCAAGGAGGATTATTTCAAAATCTGTTACCATTATAGATTGGGAGGCTCTTATGGATTTAGGACTCAAAGACAAACGTGCTTTCGTCGCCGCTTCCTCGCGCGGCCTCGGGTATGCTACCGCACTGACACTGGCCCGCGAAGGCTGCAAGGTTGTCATCAACAGCCGCGATGAAGAAAAGGTCAAGGCCGCGGCCCAGAAAATAAACAATGAAACTGGCACACAGGCTTATGGCATCCCGGGAGACGTAGGCGAAGCATCTGCAGCGGATAATGTAATCAAATCATCGGTCGAGTCGCTGGGCGGACTTGATATCCTGATTACAAACGCTGGCGGACCGCCTTCGGGTTCATTCGAAATTTTCGACGAGGCGACCTGGCAAAAGGCGGTAGATATATCCTTCATGAGTCATGTCCGCTTGGTCCGTGCCGCACTGCCTTATTTACGCAAGTCTTCGACCCCAAGTGTGTTGACAATGACCTCGTATACGATCAAACAACCAGCTCCTTATCTGGTTCTCTCGAACAGCATTCGCGCAGCAACTCTGGGGCTGACCAAATCTCTGGCGTTGGAACTTGGGAAGGAGAATATTCGTTTTAATTCCATCCTGCCTGGTTGGACGGAAACCGAGCGCGTCATTGAGCTGATGGCCTTCCGTGCGAAGAACAATAACACGACGGTTGAGGAAGAAACTTCCAAACAGACGGCGGAGATCCCGTTGGGACGGATGGGTCGGCCGCAGGAATTTGCAAACGCGGCCGTCTTCCTCGTTTCACCGGCTGCGTCCTTTATTCACGGTGTGGGTCTGGCCGTGGATGGAGGCATTATCAAAGGAACATTTTGATTTCACGTTTTTCAATACTTCTGCTAACACTTCTTCTGATCGGATGTGCTCCTCGGCCTATCAACATAACACCGTTACCACCCACGCCGATGACGCCAACATCCTTGCCATCGACAACCAGCGAAGCCCACGACGTGTTGGTTAATTTTCTAACATTGCTTCATACGAAGAACTACACCGACGCAGTTCCACTGTATGGGGGAGAATATGAACAATTACAGATATTCAACACCGAAATTGACCCCAACGATCATGTTGCGCTCTGGACATGGGCTTGTGATCAACAACTATTGCAGTGTCTGGAAGTTCGCTCGGCAACGTTCAAGGAACTGCGCGGCGACTCCTACATCTTTCAGGTAGAATTTAACAATCCGGATGGCAGTCTGTTTGTACTCGGTCCCTGTTGTGGAACGAATGAAACAGAGATGCCACCTGTCTCACAGTTTGAATATACGGTGAGCCGAAATGCAGATCACAGATTTGTGGTGATAAACATGCCGCCGTATGTGCCCTAATGACAGTACACATAGCCAGCATCATTTACCCAAGGATACCTATGTCTGATGTAACTTGTCTCAATTGCGGCTCGTCCGAACAGGATCGACCGCTTATCACCCTGAAATTTCAGGGCAAGGAACTTTATATTTGTCCACAGTGTCTGCCAACATTGATCCATAAGCCTCATCAATTGACAGATAAACTTCCCGACTTTACAGCCCCAGAAGCTCTCACACCGGACGATCATTAATCTTATCAATGAAAAATTTATCCTTCCTTGCGCGCACATCGCTCCTCATTGCTTTCTTTTTTTTCATCGACAAAGTCCTCGCGTTTGTACGGGTGGGCATTATCTCGCGCCAATATGCCGGCTCGGTTGAACTGCTGGATACTTTCAACGCGGCAAATAATTTGCCGGATGTATTATTTGCGCTGATCTCGGGCGGTGCGCTGGCAATGGCATTCATCCCATTGATGAGCGAATATCTCACCAACAAAGGTCGCGCCGCCGCCTGGGATTTGTTTTCGCGGGTTGCAAATCTGGCCTTTATCGTGACTGGTTCCATCGCCATCCTCATTGCCATTTTTGCGGAGCCAATCGTGAACGCTGAGATTGGCATTGCACCCGGCTTCGGCGCACAGCAGCGTCAATTGCTTGCAGAACTCATGCGTTTGAATCTCATTGGCACAGTTATCTTTTCCATCAGCGGGCTGGTGATGGCAAGCCTGCAAGCCAACCAGCATTTTCTTTTTCCGGCGCTTGCGCCTATCCTGTATAACATCGGACAAATTTTCGGTGCAATTTTTCTCGTGCCGCGCTTCGGTATTTATGGCCTCGTCTATGGCGTCATTCTCGGCGCGGCACTTCATCTGCTGGTGCAAATCCCTGCTCTCTTTAGATATGGATTCAAATGGACTCCCGCCTTGGACCTGCGACATAGTGGCTTGATCGAGGCCCTGAAGTTATTGGCTCCCCGCTTGCTGACGATGTTCGGGATTCAATTAATCGTGATCGCCCGAGACAATCTCGCTTCACGGCTGGACCAGGTTGGCGCAGTGACATCCCTCACCTATGGCTGGATGATCATGCAGGTACCTGAGACATTGCTTGGGACTGCAATCGCCACTGCCATGCTCCCGACTCTTGCCGAATTCGCTTCTCGCGCAGACTGGAGCGGATTTCATTTGGCAATCGAGCGCGCCCTGCGGGTCTTGATCGCGCTCACTCTACCGGTTGCTGCCATCCTCGCGGCAGGTATCAACCCGCTTGTGCGCGCAGTCTTCGGCTTCGACCCGGCGACCTCCACGCTCATCACCTGGACGACGCGTGCCTATCTCCTCACGCTGACAGGTTTTTCCATCCAGGAGATTGCGGCTCGTTCCTTTTATGCGCGCAGGGAGCCGTTATTTCCGCTATACGCGGTCATCCTGCGGCTGGCAATTTTCATCACGATTGGCATTGCCGGGCTCACATTCTTCAAACAGCTCGGCGCGCCGATCATCGCGTTTGCAGAGATTGCCTTACTGGTCGAGTCGATTGTTCTCTTTCGCTGGCTGAGCAAACGGACCCATGAACCGCTGCGGGTGTGGAGCGCAGTGCTCAAGGGTTTGGCGGCGGCCCTGCTGGGAGGCGTAACAGCTTACGGCCTGGCAGTGATCGTGCCCGGGTCCGCCGTGCTGACCGCGTTGTTCGGAATGGTCGTCGGTGGACTGGTCGCACTTCCTTTTATCTGGTCTGAAATCAAATTGCTCGTGAAATTATAAAAGTGAACATCCTTGCAAAGACAGATCCTGAGTCAAAGCCAAAGGGCCTAACTTCGCAAGGTTAAAAGCATTATTTCCTTAGGATATAATTAAACCCATGTCTGAAAACCTTGGAAGCACACAACCTAATATCACAATCAATAAGCCCAGGCGCGGACGCACGTTCCTATTCAACGCTCTCGGGCTGATCGTCATCCTTATCCTTGCCATTTTTGCAGGCTATGGATCGGGGATTTCAATCCGCAAAAACACACAATCCTCAGTCATTTCACAGCAACTGGGTGAGCAATTTCAATACGCGCTGGTGGATATAGAGTTTCTACGATATGCGAACGCAAAACAGCGACTTGAGTTCATCATCGCGCATGATCCTAGCTTCCCTGGTGCACAGGAAAAATTGACTCAAGTCCTCGTGTTGATGAATCAGCCAACGCCCACGCTCACTCCCTCACTGACGCCTTCGCCTGATTTCAGTGGCGCGGAACAGGCCTTTACACAGGCACAGCAACTGATCACCGCCCAGGATTGGCCGGGCGCCATCGGCACGCTCGACCAGATCCGCAAGCTTGCTCCATCTTATAATACGGGACAAGTGGATGGCATGTATTATTTTGCGTTGCGAAATTATGGATATGATCTGATCACCAAGCAAGGCAACCTGGAAGGCGGCATCTATCAATTCACGCTCGCCGAGCGATTTGGTCCGCTGGATCGCGATGCGGCTGGCTTACGTGAAGGGTCGCGCTACTATTTGATCGGCGCATCTTTCTGGGAATTGAACTGGGCAGAATCGTTGAAATATTTCAATCAGGTTGCGGGGTATGGCCTGTGGGACGGTACTATGACTGTTTCTGAACGCATTCATTTTGCGTCCATGCGTTACGGCGATCAACTTCTGGAACAGGGCCAATACTGCGACGCGGTGGCACAGTACAAGGCCGCACAGACTATTGCCGCATTGGATAAACAGGCCCAGGAGGGATATGATGACGCTTTTGCTGCGTGTTACCCCCCGACACCGACGATAGACCTCACTTTGTCGGTTATTCCTACGGTGGGTGGACCAACGACTGCCCCCACGGACACACAATCAGCTCCTATCTCAACAGACACGACAGCTCCACCAACGGATACACCTGCCCCTCCGACCGAAACTCCAACTCCATGAACTTTACCCCACCCGCCTGGGCGCTGGCACTTACATTCTGGCTTCACTTGCTTGCCACTGTTACCTGGGTGGGCAGTCTCGCGGGGATCTCCTTTCTCATCCTCCCCGCCATGCAGCGCTCCCTTGATCCGGAAACACAACTCGTATTTATCGAAGCCATGCAGAAGCGCCTGGAGCCAATTGCATGGTTCAGTATGAGTCTTTTGCTGGTTACCGGCTTGTTTCAGATGAGCGTCAATCCGCATTATGATGGTTTTCTATCCACCAGCACACAATGGTCACTGGCAATTCTCACCAAGCATCTTCTGGGAATCATCATGGTAGTGGTCAGCGCCATCCAAACCTGGGAAGTGATCCCTGCCATCCGCCGCGCGATCATAAAATCAAAGAAAAGCAAAAACACAGAAGAATTGGATGTGTTGCGGCGCCGCGAAATCCTGCTCCTCAGAATGAATTTTGGATTATCTACCCTGATTCTGCTTGCGACTGCATTTGCACGCGCATCATAATCCAACATGAATTAAAACAGCCCATTCTTTCTTAAGAACGGGCTGTTTCCGTTTAGTAAATTCTCTTCAATCTGGTACTGCTTTATGGCACAGCCACATTGAAGATGTATTGCTGAACGGCCACATAGCCCCCGCCATAACGAACTCCCAGGACAGCATAGACAGGTGCGACGCCACCCGGCATTGCTGCCGTCGAACCTTTTGCCTTGAACGTTATTTCGAGCGTTGCGGATGTGCCGCGCCCGGCCCGGTCCCCTCCCTGCACTGCGACCACTCCCTTGCCCGGAAACTGGAATGAAGGCAAAGCCTGTATGGAGATGAACTCCTGATCACTATCTACGTGAACGATGACTGTCCCAGTATCTCCAACACTCATAGTCGAAGGCAGACCTTGTAGCAGTGTGAATGTTGTATTCGGTAATGGTGCAGCGGCGGTAAGCACGCTTGTCATTAACGCGATCAAAGCTAACAATCCAATTATTGAAATAATTCTTTTAGACATGACCTTTCTCCTTTATCAGTGATTTCAAGTCTAATGCATAACTTGGTTCACAATCTCTACAAAAATGCAGAGAGCAAGATTAAAAGGTTACACCTGGATCAATGAAAGAGCCGGCACACCTGTCAAATCGTAAGCCATTGCGCCAGTGATCTTCACGGGGACGATATCGCCAATCTGCGCGTTTCCTTCAATAAAAACCATACCATCGATCTCAGGTGCATCGCGATATGAACGACCAATTGCAATTCCTTTATCGCGGCCTTCAACCAAAACATCCAGCGTTTTACCCACATAGGATTGGTTAACCTGCATGGAAATACCCTGCTGTACCTCCATCAATCGTTCATAGCGCGCTTGTTTCACCTCGGCTGGGACGGGATCACCCAACGGCTCGCTGGTTGTTCCAGGCTCAAATGAGAATTGGAACGTTCCCACGCGGTCAAAGCGGATCTCCTGTACGAAATCCACCAGCGCCTGATATTCCTCCTCCGTTTCGCCGGGATAGCCAACAATGAAGGTCGTGCGGATGGCAAGATTCGGGATCGCGGAACGCATCTTTCCAAGTGTGCGATGCACCCAATCAATATTCGAGGGACGGCGCATCCGATACAACGTTTTGGGATGGGCGTGCTGAAGCGGCATATCCAGATAAGGCAATACTTGCTGACGAGTCGCCATCACCTCGATCAAGTGGTCCGTCACATAGCCGGGATAGGCGTACATCACGCGAATCCAATCCATGTCCGGGACTGAATCAGTGAGTTGTTCCAACAATGCTGCCAATCCATCTTTGATTCCCAGATCATGCCCGTAATCTGTTGTATCCTGTGCGATCAAAATCAACTCGCGCACACCCGCCTCGCGTAAACGACACGCTTCATTAATAATCACATCGATCGGACGTGAGACAGCCGTTCCCTTAATAAGCGGAATGGCACAGAATGCGCACGGGCGGCGGCATCCATCTGCGATTTTGAGATACGCACTTGCACCTGCGACAGAAACGCGTAACGCATCGCGCTCGTCCGTGCCCACCGTTTTCGCTTCATCGGGCAAATGATATAACGGCTCAGGATGTGGACCTTTGCGAATTTCGCGCACCACCTGCACAATATCCATCCAGCGACGCGTGCCAAGCACGCCATCGATGCCCGGGACTTTCACAGCAACTTCCGAACCATATCGCTGAGTCAGACAGCCCGCCGCAATCAGGATTTGGTTATTACGTTTGCCTTCTGCCAATTCCCGCAGCACATTGATGGACTCCTCTTTGGCAGGTCCAATAAATCCACACGTATTTACGATCAACACGGTGGCGCGAGAAGGATCTTCCACCGCGCGATACCCATCGCGGATAAGGAGCTGGGCCATCGAGTCTGAGTCAACAGTATTTTTGGCACAGCCAAGTGAAACAAGATGAAATGTATTTTTTGACACGGATAAATTTTCCTTAGATTCTAAGACCCTAAAGGTTTCCTTGGCGATCAACTCGACGCTCTAACAAAAACCTTTAGGGTCTTCTGAAATTATGGCACAGGTGTGGCTGATGAAACAGGTGTAGACGTAAATCTCGATGTAGCCGTTGGCGGAACAGTCTTTGTGGGCGTAGGTGTGACCGTTCCTGTAGCAGTTAGCACGGCTGTCGGTGTAATGATCTCTGTACCCAGATAAATATTATTTACAACCTGTCCAAATGTTCCCATTAGACCAAGATCACGTCCATTATAAACAATACGGATGGCTGCGCCGCTCCCGACCAGGACTTCGATCTGATTCTCCGCTTCAAATGGATAGGCGTTCCCGGGCACCACGCGTCCTTCAAAAGCCACTTCTCCATCCACAACCACCCGCATGTAGGTCCGCTCCACCGCGACCAGATTGAGCTGCACCTGGGCATTGGCATTTTGCGTGGGGATCTCAACTGTCACTGTAGCCTCACCGGGAAAGGATTCGACCGGCAGAAACGTAGGAGTCACCGTAAATAAAGACGGATTAGGCGAAGCCAACAAAACCTCAGAAATCGAAGGTGCCGTTGCTTTAACCTCGCGCTGACTCTGTATCGCCATCACGCGGCTGACTCCCCAAATCGCAAACCCCACCAGCAATATAGCCATGCTCACACCGAAAACCATATCACCCGCAATAAAACTGCGCATGGGAGGCATATTGGCAACAATGGGTTGACCCGGTTTGCGCGCTGGCTTTTGCGGATTACGCTCACGATGCCGGGCTTGCAGTGCATCTGCAAAACGCAGAAGCAACGCGTCCACATCCAGATCAAGGAAGGTCGCATAGTTCGATAACATACCCCGCGTTTGAACAGTGGATGGGAGGTCGTCTAGCGCGCCTCGTTCGAGTGCATCCAGATAATGCGCCTTGACATGGGTATTCCGTTCCACTTCATCAAAGTGCAGACTTAATAATTCGCGGCGTTCGCGTAGATCCTTACCGATATTTTTAAAAATTTCAAGCGAGTTTTCCTGCGGAAGGTTTAGTGCTTCTTCCTCCACCTCTGGTTTTATGGAGGCGACAACTCGTTCGTTTTCGATAATTGGTGTTTCGTTTGGAATAAGAGTACGGCGTCTCATCCGTGCGGATAAAACAGATCCCAGCCTGTTCAACCACGTTTGCCAGAGATTGTCACTGACATCAGTTGGTGTTATTTCAGCCTGTTGTTTTTCCACTACTTCTTCAACAACAGGTTCAGGCTTGAAAATGGATTCGACTGGGACAGCCGGATCTTTCAAGACCTCAGCCTCCGGAACAGTTTCGATGGGAGCGATCTGCTCTTCGATCGCTGCAGGGCTTAGCTCAGGGGCAGGCACAAATTCAGGTTCAGCCTTTTTACGGCCACGTCGTTTAGTGGGAGAGTCAACAGAAGCCAGCCTAGGCGAACCGGCATAACCATCTCCTTTTTTGCGACGAGCAGGTTTCGGCTTGATTGGTACCGTGATATTGAGCGAATCACCATCCTGTGGAGACGGGGCAGGTGATTCGATCGGAGTCGTCTTCTCCTCAGGCAAATCCAGTGACTCAAACGTTGGCCTCATCTGTGGAGCCGCAGGCAACCCATTATTCTTTTGAGGTATCGAAACGATTCCATCATTGGGTCCAATAATTTTTCCTGATGCCTGCTGGAGACTTGCTTCGTGCATCTCTTCAAGGATCGACTCAAAGTCGAGGCCAAGAAACTCTGCATAATTACGCAAATAACCCCGCGCCTGCACAGGCGAGGGCAACACAGAGAGATCGTCTGCTTCCAATGCCTGCAAATAGGGAACGCGGATACGCGTGGCTTCGAAAACTTTTTCGAGTGTGAGGCGTTGTTCCTCACGTTCTGTTTTGAGTCGCTGGCCGATGGTTTGTGTCATTCGAAACGAAACATCACCAGCACCCCCATCGAACGGGAATGGACTGGTGATGTCATGGGTTGATGGGAAAAACTAGGCTTCTGCTTCTTCAGCCGCCCCAGCGGATTCTTCTGTTTGCGCTTGCTGTGGTTGGGCTGGCGGTTCGGCCGGTGCGGAGGCACCATCTTCCAGAGCTTCACCTTCTCGGTGAACAATGACTTTGATTTCAGGAACCAGGTCCATCGTCAGACGGACGTGAGCGGTGAATTCACCAAGGTTGCGAATGGGCTGCATATCAATCTGCTGCTTCTTGACCTCGAAACGGGTCTTTTCCTGAATGGCAATTGCCACATCCTGTGTGGTAATGGAACCGTAGAGTTTTCCCGTTTCACCGGCCTTGGCAGCAAAAACCAATATAAGGCCTTTGATCTGGTTGGCAAGATCCTTAAGCTCGGAATTCTGTTCCGTGCGGCGGACTTCAGCCTGTGAACGGATCTTTTCGGTCTGCTTAAGAGCGCCAGGAGTTGCCAGGACCGCCATTTTCTGCGGGAGCAGGAAGTTGCGCCCGTAGCCATCGGCAACCTTTTTAACATCGCCGGCGCGGCCTAATTTGTAAACGTCCTTGATGAGTAATACTTTCATGTTCAAGCCCTTTCGTTGCTTTCTTGAGAATTTTTTCTCGAGCGAAGGGTACTACGCTCGGCGGCAAATTTTACCACATTCTCTTCCAGTCTCCGCCCATTATTTTTGAAATTATCATGGATTAGTGAAGATTCATGGAGGACTCTAATAGATCCATATACGCGCCTTCAAGCAGATCGCTTCTTTCTACGCCGAGAGCTGCCATCAGACCTTCGGCGATCGCCTGCCCCTCCGTATCACTCTGCCCGTCTCGCAGAACGACTTCTAGTTCCATAAACTGACCCAGGCCTTCGACGTCATCCAAGTGCACGCGCGTTTGACTGACAAGATAAAGGTAACGAGTTTTTTTAACAACGCCCCGAATTCCATAAGCAAGTTCCAAAACCCGCTTGAGATTATCCGGGTCGGAAGTCAGAGAGAGATGATAATCTGAACGTTTGGGTCCATCCTGATCGGGTCTTATGTAATAAATAAGCTGGCCTTTATCCTCTGAAAGAACGCGCAATTTCAATCGTCCCTGAGCTATATTGAAAAACGTATCTACCTGAGGAATGACTTCCACAGGCGTGTCACTGAGTTGCTCCGCGCGGCGACGGATCTCGTCAAAAGCACGTACATGGGCCTTAATTTCTATGTTTGAGGGCATGGGTAAAATCCAGGTTGCTTTAAGTTGAGGATGGAAATGTCTTTACCGGCCAGGGCGCAAACTTCGCGATACCCTGTCCTGTCTGTTGTGCCAATTGCTCAAAGACTTGACTCGTGATTCCATTGAGCGGCAGATATTGAATAAGGAAAAGCTCGCCAAAAGAAGTGATTGAAACGGTAGAAGAGGAAATGTATTTGATCTCACCAAACTCGTCGTGATGATATAAGAAATGATCGATATTGGCTTCTCTATCCTGCTCAACAGACGATACCATCTTCCAATAGCGCTCAAAGAGCGGGTATTCATTCCGATTCCGAAATACCTTCATCAGGTATTTGAAATACGGCTGCGCACGATAACGCAAGCTGTTTTCACGAAAGGCGCGCATGGAATTCAGCGCATACTGATCCCAGTTGTCGGTCACGTAACTCCGTGCCACTAAATCCTTCCCAAAATTGAATCGAGCAGTATTATAGCCACCCGGGATTTGGCCAGCTCTTTCAACATATTCAGGGGGTAACTTGAAAAAAGATAGAATGATGTGATTCGTTGCGATGACATCCCCATAAACATCACAGAGAAAAGCCGGCAGGCGAACCATGCCTGTCAATTCGATCATTTTATCGAGCACTCTTCTGATATTAAACACATCTGTTGACATCCCTGCCGAGGGCTGTCGGACAATTTGCCTCTGGTCGAGACCGCTCGCGGCCAGCAAAAACTCGCGTCGCTCCAGTGTCGTCAATTGGAGTGTATTTGCAAGGGAAAAGAGCAATTCGGGCTCAAAATGTTTTTTAACCCCGCGTTCGATCTGACTGATGACAGCTTCATCCACCTCAGCATATTCTGCCAGCTCAAATTGTGTCCAATCTAAATCCTGACGGAGTGTTGCCAGTAATTGACCAAATTCCCTACGGTTCATCGATCTGACCTCGAAAAATTGACTCAAAGATTTCTTTGAGTCAATTGTAAAGTAGATTGCTGGACTTTACATTAGGGTAGGGTAATAATACTTCCATACCTCACCCATTAGGGCAGGGAATTGATACCGGACTTTTTGACCGGGTCGATCAGGGCGGATCCCCAGGAGGGGGACTACAGCTAGCAAAGAGACTCCAACCTCGGTTGGAGTCTCTTTGCTTTCCAGATTAATTAGGTAAATTCATAAACCCAAACATCCGCCACATGCCTCGCATCATTGCATGTCCGAAGTCCGGTTTCAAGAACTGATTCGGGCACGCCCCCGGAATGACCGCAATGCCATTGGCATTACACATCTCAACCGCTGCCTGCGAAACGCTGGTCATGCCCGCCGCAAGGCCGGGCTTGGTACCCATCATGCAATGCATCCAAACGTACTTGATGCCGAGATCCACGCATTGTTGGATGACCTGTTCTGTGATTTTGGGGCTGGTAAGGATGAATACTGCATCCACCTTCTCGGGGATGGATTTTAGATCAGCGTAGCAACTTCCACCATCATACATGGAAATGCGCGGGTTTACCGCATAGACCTGATAACCATTTTCCTTAAACTTTTTGTAAGCCAGGTTACAGCCTGTATCGCGCTTATCAGATACACCCACAACTGCGATTTTCTTCTGAGCGAGGAAGTCTTGGACGAGATTANCGAGTTTTTTCATNAGANTTCTCCTTTAATAGAAAATCGGAGCCATTGCTCCGATTTGATCTTGTAAAAAGATGACTGAACAGACGCTCGATCCATTTGTGAATATTATATCAAACAAATTTGGCTGATTGCTTCTTTTCCATGGCATTCATTACTTCATCAAGTCTTCATGTGGATTGCTATTTTGTAAGACTGGCTGAATTTAACTGAAATGCAAAGGAAATCCCTCTCTCCGGTATTGTGACTACAAATATCATCAGTAAAATCAAGATTATAAGGAGATCTTCAATATGTCAACACTTTCTTCAAAGCACACAAAAAGACAAGTTGCTCTTAATCCCAATATCATCTTGGCACTTGTCGTCTTGATCCTCGCTCTTGTAGTTTTCACACCTTTTACAGGCAATATCTACAATTCACTTGGTACTGCCCTTGGAACCGTTGATAGTACCCATGCCAATATCTCCACCAATGCAAACTACTCCTTCTCTGCCGATCAACAATATTGGAGTGCAAATTGTAGTCATGGCTGGTCATCAAATTCGACCTGTGACGATATTGTTACAAGGTCCCAGGCCTGTTCAATTAGCGCTGAATCGGCATATTGCACAGAGTATGGCAACTATTTGAAACAGTTTTCTAATTGACAGAACGTTCGTCACAATATGAAAATCTCCAAGTTCTTTCGGAACTTGGAGATTTTCATATTCGAAATAGCATGATCTTCAACTTAAGAATTTATTTAATGAAACCTGTCTACAAGACCCTAAATCCTGACACGCTTGGTATAATTCGCAATCTATGAAATATCATATCTGGACCGAAGGATGCCAAATGAACGTCGCCGATTCTCAGCGGGTCGGCTCTTCACTTGAACACCTTGGATACTCATTTACCGAAAAAGCCGAAGAAGCAGACGTAATCGTTCTAAACACTTGTGTTGTGCGTCAATCTGCGGAAGACAAGGCAATCGGACGCCTTTCCTCTTTGCTTCCGTTAAAACGACAGAATCCAAACCTCGTCATCAATCTAATGGGATGTCTGGTGGGTGTACGCGGCGCGGAGAAGTTGCGCGAAAGACTCCCCTATGTGGACGTGTTCTCGCCCCCCTCCGACCCGGGTCCGCTTGTTTCCTATCTCAGCCAGGGCGAAATTCGTTCACGTGAAGATTCTGAAACTACGCGCCGCTTCCTGATGATGGATGATGAACTCAGCCTCCCACAACACGAACGCGGACAACTTGTCAGCGCGCATGTGCCGGTGGTGTATGGTTGTTCACACGCCTGCACGTTCTGCATTATCCCGTTCCGACGCGGCATCGAGCGCAGTCGTCCTGTTGGAGATATCGTTGCGGAGATCCGTTCGCTCGCCGCGCAGGGCGTCAAGGAAGTCACGCTCCTCGGTCAGATCGTTGACCGGTATGGCAAGGATATTTCTAATGGACCCAATCTGGCTGGCCTGTTGCGTGTCGTCGACGAAGTTGAGGGGATTGAACGCATTCGCTTCCTGACCTCGCATCCAAGTTATTTTGGTGAAGACCTTATGGACGCAATTGCAGAACTTCCCAAAGTGATGCCGCACATCGAAGTACCGATTCAAGCTGGCGATGATGAAGTGTTACTTAACATGAAGCGCGGCTATACTCAAAGTGAATATCGTGAGTTGGTCGAAAAAATCCGTAATCGAATTCCGGACTGCTCCATCGCGACAGACATCATCGTTGGCTTCCCCGGCGAGACCGAGGCACAATTCATGGAAACCCATCGTGTCTTAGCGGACCTCAAGCTGGATGTCGCTCATCTGGCGCGTTATTCCTCCCGCGAGGGCACCGTTGCTACACGCCGCATGGACGACAATGTGACCGACCAGGAAAAGATGCGCCGCTTCCGCATGTTGGAAGAGTTACAGGAAAATATCGTTGCGGAGATCAACAAAAGATATCTCGGTCAAACTGTGGAAGTGTTGTTTGAAGACAAAGTGAAAAACCGCTGGAAGGGACGAACCCCCACGAACAAACTTGTCTTCGTTGAATCGGATGAGGATTTAAAAAGCAAAATCCTGCCTGTCACTATTACCTGGACCGGACCGTGGTCTATGCAAGCGAATCTCGCTGCGGTACGCCGGCAGAAACAAGCTGAATTAATTTCATTGTAAGATGGGCGACCCAATCGGTCGCCCATTCTTTTTGAGGGACGATGAAAAAGAAACGAATCCGTCCATTAGCTATTTGTGTCTTTCGCCATAAGGACCGCATCCTTGTTGCAGAGGGATACGACGCCATCAAGGAGGAATATTTTTATCGTCCTCTGGGAGGCGGAATCGAGTTTGGTGAGCCAAGTGTTGAAACCATTTGCCGCGAATTGATGGAAGAGCTCAACGCGGAAGTGGATCGGGAAAGCTTGAAGTATCTTGGCGCAGTGGAGAATATTTTCCATTTCAATGGAATCCCCGGTCACGAAATTGTGCTGATCTACGATGGAGCGTTGAAAGAGTCTGGGTTGTATGAGCAGGCTTTGATCACGGGCAAGGAGGCGAACGGAGAAGATGTCCAGGCAATGTGGAAGAACATCGCTGAGTTTGGGGAGGGGAAGTCCATCCTATATCCCACGGGTCTCATGGAGATACTTATAACCAAGGCTCCGCACGATAGCGAACCATAGCAAAGCAATTGACGATCAGTTCTCTGGGAGCTTATGATTTTCCAGGCAATCCTATAATATAAAGCCTATCATGCACACAAGACTTTTACGTCTTTTGAGCCGCACCATCTTTTTCCTGGGAGTCACCATTGGCTTGGTTCTGTCTGGGATCGCCATTTGGAATAATCTTGAGTCCACGAGTTATTTTTTCACAGGCGTAAAATATGCCCCATTCAATGGTTTGCGGTGCCCTCTTATGATCGCACCAACTGAAAAGGGAATCGTTACCGTCGTTTTTAACAATCCCGCCAATGAAGGAGATAATTTTTTTTACAGAGCAGAGATCAGCGGAAAGTCGTTTTCCAGACGTCAGGTCAAAGATCAAATCGCGGTGTCTCCCCATCAAACCAAAACCATCCAGTTGGCCGTGGATGCCAATGATGTCGATCTTATGTTTTTTATCTTTACGAAAATCACGATACTGCCAAATTCAGTTCGTCCATCTCGGGAGGCTGTCTGTGGCGTGATGCTCGTCAATATCCTCGGACTTACCGGCACTCAGATATCTACGATTGCTGTTTTGCTTAGTTTTTCAGGAATTGCAATTGGTCTCGGCCTATGGCAACAGGCAAGCGCCAAAGCGGATCAGGATATGCGACGCGTTGTGCAAACCCTTGGATTTGTCGTGCTTTTGACAATGTTCACGGCGTCCCTGAGCTGGTGGGTCATTGCCATAGCGCTATTGGTAATAGCCATTTTACTCATGGTCATTTCTCTGCGCCTTGCAATTGCATGAGTAACATCTCTATGCATATTTGTTCCTGGTACCAAGCATGCCTAGGACAATAAGGATGAATATTCTATCGTCCGTGTGGAGGTAGGATCGAATTGGCAATGGAAATCCATCTTGTACCCAAGAGGTTCGCTAAAAATGCTACAATAAGCTGAGCGAGCTTTCATCGAGGAAAAATCTTGACCAGCGAACCTTCGAGATCCAAACATTGATCGTTACAGCATGGATATTCTTGTTATTGGCTTCAGGCTTACCACGGATCATTTTGCAGGAGGTCTTTGGTTATCCAGTTTCATTCAATTCGGCTTCAATGATTGCAGCAGTAGTGATCTTTATCGGTTTGATCTTGACGCTTATTTGGAATGAGATCGGCGGCTTACGACCATTCTTTCTTGTCAAAGGGGATATGAATGCGGAAGCCGGGCCGGTCTCTTTGTTGGGCATAAAACCGAGTGAAAGATGGAGTCAATTAGGATGCAATTTTGCTGTCATTCTCAGTCTTGGCACGCTGATATTTTTAGTATTGGCAGGTCGCCCGCCTTTAAATATTGTCATTCGTGCTCTTCCATTTTTGCCGTTTGTATTAATTGCCGCGGTGTTGAACGCTTTCAATGAAGAGATGACCTATAAAGCCTCGTTTTTGTCAGTGCTTGAAAATGTCGTCGGAAAATATCAAGCGCTATGGTTAATGGCAGCTTATTTTGGGATTGGTCACTTTTATGGCATCCCTTATGGCGTGATCGGCGTAATAATGGCAGGATTTTTAGGCTGGTTTTTGGGAAAGTCCATGCTCGAAACGCGGGGATTAGGGTGGGCGTGGCTGATCCATTTTGTACAGGATGTGTTGATCTTCGCTTTCCTGGCAATTGGTTCCATCGTGCCGGGTGGCGGATAAAATAAATCTACAGGAGGATCTCATGCGTTGGGATGAATTAACCAGCGATCTGTTTCCAGGGGCGGTTCATAAAGCGGAAGGTGTCTGCCTATTACCGCTATCGTGCATCGAGCGGCATGGACATCATTTGCCGCTTGCCACCGATATGTTCATTGGACGTGAAGTATGTAACCGCGCCGCAGCCTTGGAACCTGCGATCGTTTTCCCCGATTACATCTTTACTCAGATCCTGGAGGCGCGGCATTATCCGGGCTGCATTGGCATCGAGCCCGAGCTAACGATTCGACTCCTGGAGAATACCTGTCGTGAAATCGCGCGCAATGGACTTAAAAAAATCGTTATTGTCAACGCGCATGGAGGGAATGACAATCTGATTCATTATCTTGCCCAGATTCAACTGGCAAGTCCACGTGATTATGTCGTTTACATCGCAGAGCAGTTTTATAGCCTGGAAGATGAAGCTGCAATCCGCGCTCAATGGGAAACCACTGTAGACGGTCACGCGGGCGAGAAAGAGACCAGTGCGATTCTAGCGATCCATCCGGATCTGGTACAGCGCGAGACAATGCCAACCGACGGAGAAGGTATGCCACAGGGCCGACTCCAACACCTGCGCGATCTCAATATTGACGTGGGCGTCTGGTGGTACGCGGATTATCCGAGCCATTATTGCGGAGATGGGATTCCTGCCACAGCGGAGAAAGGCAATTTCTGGTTGGATGCGCGTGCACGCGGTCTAGCGAAATCGATTCGTGCGATCAAAGATGATACCGAAACAAAACGTCTGCAGGATGAGTTTTTCGGAAGAATCAATCACAGTTAAGCAAGCTATGATTGGACTTCAGGAATCTTAAGTGGTCCCCAAATAGGATTGTTTTTCATTTCCATCAAATTTCTTTAGATTAAGGCGTTCCACAGACCTGTTATCGAATAAAAGTGAAGCCAAGACATATTGGCTCCACTTTTATTTTGTGTAGTTATGTTGATCTTTGAAATAATGTAAATCCTTGCAACTTTTATGGTTGCATCACAAAGCTATGGCACGCTAAAATTCTTGGCTCGTACAATGATATAAGAAGCTAGACCACGATCTACCAGCATAGTTGGACAAAAAAGTGGCTTGCCACTGCTAGGGTCTATACCACAGTGGGGCATTAAACCATCAGCATAGGCTTTCTCCACCCAACTCGCCGACCAATAATTCACGTTAGTGATATCAGCAAAAACCGTTGCGGTGGCGGGAGGCGGGGAGTAGCTAATCCCGTATTTCATCCGCAACCCAAAAATAGCCGCCTGTTCACGAGTAGCCGGCTGCCACGGACAGTAAAGAAGAGCCGGAGTGGTAGTACAACCAGATGATAAGCCTGTATTGTACATATCCTCAGCCCACGCTTCGGCCCAGGGACCTGGTGACCAATTATCAGCAAATTTATGCGAAGGGAGAGGCGGAGAATAACTGGACCCATGGTTAGCTCGCAAATTAAAAACGGCGATTTGGGACCGATCAAGATAACCGGAAGGACAGAACTGACGAGGAGATAGGGAACAGCCGGAGGTGATTCCGTTTATGTATATAGTTTCAATCTCACGCCGGTAGACATGTGAGTTTGGCACATCCTGGAAAATAGTGGACTGACTCGGATCGTAATTAATCAATTCTGACAGCACATTGAGATATGTGTTTCCCCATTTTTGCAATGGCTGGACATGGCTGTTCTCACCGATTTCATTCCAACTGATCAATCCCCAACCATCCGGGTTGGATGCTGAATTGCCCTTCCATAGGGCACGCATGGTATCACCATTTCGACGAGGAACGCAGGTTGATCCGCTTGCAAGAAGAACAGAATCAAAGCCTGGAGCAAAGGGAGCGAACCAACGTTTACCCGCCGCATGAATTTTGTCTCCCATTGCCTTAATTTGATTGAAAGATGCGGGGTTGCCATATGGATCTTGGCTCGACCAATAATAGGTCATACCGTCAAATAATGCCAAACGCACATCTGTTAAACTTGCTTGTGATTCGTCACCAACAAAATAAAATTTGTCACGGACCGCACTGCTGATCTTTGTGACATCAGCAGTGGAATATCTTCGAGAACCTGTAAAAGTTACTACAGGTTGCCCATCAATTTTCTCCCAGGCTGGATTAGATCCAAACTGGGCGTATAAGAAATTCAAGTCATTAATGATGGCATCTGCGGATGGCATAGAAAATGATTCATAACTCACCCAATTCACAAATCCTCCCACACGACTAGATGCGGAGAAGGCCTCGGCAAGCCGAGGAGTATACGTGTTGCTAGTAAGAGTTTGTGTTGGTGTGCCATCGCCTTTCCAATTCAGCCAAAAGCCACTAAGTCCCGCACCTTTTGCTGATCGGATATCTCTTTCGATTACACCTGGGTCATCTTGACCATAGAGTTGGGCTGGAACGTCAAGCAGGTGATTCCCGGTATACCTTGAGGCTGGACCACAACCGTTGGTATCAGTCGATGCGGGAAGGGGGAGCGGAGAAACCGTGTATGGATAGGACGAACCTAGTTGGTCCTGCCAATGTTTTTTACTCCACCACAAGTAGTAGTAAGCATAGACGCGTGAACTGGTTGTGCTAGATTGAGGAGCAGCTTTCACTTTAAACTGCCCTTCTACTGTCAAAGCTAAAACTATAATCAACCCTACAATTTGGTAAATTCTTCTTTTTGTCATGGTTTCCTTTATCAAAGGTACAAACTGCCTAAGATGGGTAATTTCCTGAAATTAGCGAGCAGTTTGAGATCACAGCAATTACTGACATTGTGATTCTTAGATTTGCCTACCAATTAGCGCCTCGAATTTTCAGTTTAAGTAAGTGGAGAAATACGAGTTTATTCCGTCGGACGTCAATGTATTATATGGTATTGCTAGTGAAGCCTGGGAATAGGACTATAGTACGCTTTCACTTAACAAATTTGTAAAAATTCTTCTTAAAACGAACTCACCCTAAAAGATTAATTTAGGGTGAGCAGTAATTGGCTGGACAGCGAGCTTTTACTTCACTAAATTTCTTAGTACCGTATGAAGAATTCCTCCATTGCGGTAGTAATTTACTTCCACATCAGTGTTCAACAACACAATCACTTTGAATTCGACCACGGAGCCATCCATTTTCTTTGCGATTACATTCACAACCGCTTTGGGTTTCACCTCGCTCAATCCTTCAATATCAAAGGTTTCCTCACCTGTCAGGCCCAACGCTTCAACATTCTGTCCTTCCAGGAATTTCAAAGGCAGGATTCCCATCCCCACCAGGTTCGATCGGTGAATACGTTCAAAGGATTCAGCAATGACGGCTTTGACACCCTGCAGCATGGGTCCTTTTGCCGCCCAGTCGCGACTAGAACCGGTGCCATATTCCTTGCCTGCCAACACAATGGTGGATACCCCTTCGGTTTGATACTTGACCGCCGCATCAAAAATGGACATCTCTTGCCCGGAAGGCTGGAGTTTTGTCCAGTTGCCTTCCTTGGGTGCGACCATCAGGTTCTTCAAGCGGATATTTGCAAACGTGCCGCGTGCCATCACAAGGTCATTGCCTCGACGTGTTCCATATTGATTGAAATCCTTCGGTTGCACGCCTCGTTCCTGCAAAAACTTTCCAGCAGGAGAGTCAATCGCAATATTACCGGCGGGGGAGATATGGTCAGTCGTGATTGAGTCCCCAAAAACGCCGAGAACACGCGCGCCTTTGATGTCTTTGACCGAGGGAACCTCTAGTGTCAGAGACTGGAAGTAAGGTGGATGATGAATGTAAGTGGAATCTTCACTCCATTCAAACAAATCACCTTCTTTGACCTTGATCTCTTTCCACATCTCGGAGCCACTGAACACATCGGCGTATTTCTCGTTAAACATCTGTGCTCTGACGCTGGAGGCAATTGATTCATTGATCTCCTGCTGCGTGGGCCACAAGTCCTTGAGATAAACAGGTTGACCATCTGAGCCGATCCCAAGAGATTCGTTGTTCAGGTCAATGTCAACCGTGCCAGCCAAAGCATACGCAACGACCAGTGGAGGAGAAGCCAGATAGTTGGCTTTCACCAGCGGATGGACACGGCCCTCAAAGTTGCGGTTGCCGGAAATCACTGCCGCAGCAACCAGATCGGAACCTGTTACGGCTTTGGCAACTTCACCCGGCAATGGACCGGAGTTCCCAATGCAAGTGGTGCAACCGTAAGCAATAACATTGAATCCAAGCTTCGCAAGCGGATCAATCAAACCAGCTTGTTTAAGATATTCTGTGACCACCCGGGAACCCGGCGCAAGGGATGTCTTGACATAGGACTTGACGCTAAGGCCTTTCTCAAGTGCCTTCTTGGCAACCAAACCTGCTGCAATCAACACCGAGGGATTGGAGGTGTTTGTACAGGAGGTGATCGCCGCAATCACGACGGCACCATGTTTCATCTTTTGTGTACCCCCATTTGTACCAAAGGTGGCCTCGCGCGTTAATGCCTCAGGAGAAAGTTCATAGCCACGCTCTTTTACAGGGGCGATGAGCGCGTTTTCGAAAACTGATTTCATATCAGAGAGCGCCACGCGATCCTGCGGGCGCTTGGGTCCAGCCAGAGAGGGCACAACAGAGGCGAGGTCAAGTTCCAGGGTATCAGTATATTCAGGTTCAGGCATGCCCGGCTCATGGAAAAGTCCCTGAGCACGCATATAGGCTTCAGTTCGAGCAATCACTTCCTCGGAGCGACCGGTGAGTCGCATGTAACGAAGCGTCTCGTTATCGACTGGGAAGTAGCCAATGGTGGCGCCATATTCGGGGGCCATGTTTCCAATCGTGGCTCGGTCAGGTAGGGACAGCGAGTTGAGGCCCTCTCCGTAAAACTCAACGAATTTATCTACCACGCCTTTTTTGCGCAACATTTGAGTCACAGTGAGGACAAGGTCTGTCGCGGTGACGCCATCCCGCAGCTTGCCATAGAGTTTGAAACCAATCACATCTGGCAACAGCATATCCATTGGCTGACCAAGCATCACTGCTTCAGCTTCGATCCCGCCTACACCCCAACCCACCACCCCAAGACCATTGATCATGGTTGTATGTGAGTCGGCGCCAACGAGTGTGTCAGGAAAGGCAATCATTTCATTGCTATCCTGCTTCGTCATGACGACATCGGCCAGAAACTCTAGATTGACCTGATGAACAATCCCGGTCATTGGTGGGACGACGCGGAAATTGCTAAATGCCTGTTGTCCCCATTTGAGGAACTCATAGCGTTCGCGATTCCGTTGAAATTCGATTTCCGTATTGCGTGTGAGCGCATCGGCGGTCGCGAAGAAATCCACCTGGATGGAGTGATCAACGACCAGATCTACAGGCACAAGGGGATTGATCTTTTTCGGGTCGCCCCCAAGACGGGCAACCGCGGACCGCATCGCAGCCAGATCCACCACTCCAGGAACTCCTGTGAAATCCTGTAGGACTACGCGCGCTGGCAAAAACGGGATACCAGGACGCACACCCTTTGCCGTCCACGCGGCGATATTTTTTACATCGGTTTGGGTAATCTCTTTGTCATTGCATTGACGCAGAGCGGCCTCGAGCAGGACACGAATGGAAAACGGAAGTAGTTTGAGGTTCGTCAGACCGGCCTTTTCCAGCGCGTCGAGGCGATACATAACATATTCCTTATCCCCAACTTTTAACTGATCGCGTGCATTGAAGAAATCGTTCATTGTGTCTCCTTTGGTGTGTGAAATTTCGCAGGGAGTGAATTACCCTGCCCTCACACCACAGTCTTCTAAGAATACAAAGGAGCGCCTTTGATACCCTTGGGGTCTTTGTGGTGATGATTACAGCTTCAGATCTTTGTAAAGTTGATTTGCCAACTTTTCCTTTTCATCTCCAGGTAAAAAACATGCGTGAGCCGCGGCCACAATCCGTTGTTTTAATATGGTTTGCGGCATACGCAGGTCTTCACAGGCTGTGTAATATTCATGACTCAGAGTGATGCGCGAGATGCTGGGATCATCTGTATTGATGGTTATATTTAAACCTGCATCCAGCATCCTCATTAAAGGATGGGTATCCAGAGAACCGACGACACCCGACTGATAATTACTGGTCACACATACTTCAAAAGCCGTGCCGCGTTCACGAGCTAGAGCTACAATATTTCCATCTTCTAATACGCGCACACCGTGACCAACCCGCTCCGCGCCTAACTCTTCAATCGCTTCTTTTACATTGTTGGCGGGACCCCATTCGCCGGCATGAATAGTGACATGCAAACCAGATTGGCGAGCCTCCTTGATCAATCCATAGAATGGTTCCGTCCTAAACTCAGCTTCATTCCCCGCCAGGTCTATCGCGACCATGCCGTCTGCGAGATGTTCCACTGCCAGCCAGGCAACCTGTTCAGCAAGCTCCGTGCTTTCGTGGCGGTTGACTGAAGCGATCAAACGGACAGCCACATTATATTTCTTTGACGCTTCATGTGCGCTGGTAATTACCCAATCAACGACATCATGTAAGGGGAAGCGTTCGGCCCGGCTCAATGCAACCGGCGTAAAACGCAATTCCATATATTTCACATTATCTTTTGCTGCATCCTCTACTGCTTCACTTGTAATACGGTGGATCGCATCCGGTGATCTGTAAAACAGTCGTAGTGTATTAAATTTGGCGAGAAAATTTTGAAAGGTGAACTTGTCTTCTTCCTGGATCTGTACCAGAGTGCTCAAGCGTAGAATATCTGCAGGAATGGTGATGCCATGCTGGCGAGCAATGTCGAGCATGGTATCCAGGCGCAGTGAACCTTCCAGGTGACGATGCAATTCCACCTTTGGGAGGGCGCGATAAGTATGGAGAGAAGCTGTGACGCGTTCTGCTGTTGACATGCTTCTGCCGTCGTTACATAAACCACTAAGCTCTTTGTCTACTCACAAATAAAACTAACTTTCTGATTCAGCAACGTATCTTGGATGCGCGCGACGCCCCAAAGATTTAGTGTCGCCGCCGTTTCTTTTTCTTTCCGTTATCGATTTGAGAGGTTGATGTGGTGGCAGCTGGGAGATTGGTTGTTTCAACAGGTGTGATCTCAACGGGTCGAGGTTGATAAGCAAACACTCTGCTGATCACCAGGCCTCGAATGTCTTCCACCAACTGCGCGAACATTTCAGAGGCTCTCGTTTTATATTGTACCAGTGGGTCACGCTGTGCGTAAGCCTCCAAACCGATCGAGACTCTGAGTGCTTCGATACGCGTCAAATAATCAACCCACAATTCGGATGTGGCTCCGAGCAGTAATTGCCGATGCACTTCATTCAGAGCGTATTTCCCAATGGATTCAACCAACGCCTCCCGATCAGACTCCCCGAGGCTTGTCACCGCTTCATTAAGCCTTTCCTCTCCAAAAGCCATCTTGGCCGCCACGCCGAAATCTGAGAGTCGTTGTGCATTCGAAGAGAGACGTGCATACTCTCGCTCTCCCCAGGCAAAGCGTAAGGCTTCTTCGGCTTCTTCAAGATGAGTCAATACGTCTTCAATAACATCATCGGCTTTCTGCCCCTCCAGCAGCTGCGCGATCAGGAAGGCATAACTAAAGCGAGTAAACACTCTTTTGATTTGACGGTGGGTCTTCTGATCAAAATCGGTTCGTGCGCCCTGCGAAAGGGAAAGCAACAATTGCAATTTCGTCGTGTCGTTGACCTCACGCGGCATGAGATTGTCAATATCATGCGAGATCTGACCGCCGCGCTCAGCGTCCCCAACCAATCGTTCACGTCGGCGTTTTAGTGCATTCTCCGCAGCCTCTGTAATTTTATCGGCTGCGTCCTCCCAATTGGAGATCTCAAACTTATCGCTCAGCGCTTCGCCAAAGCGATTTTGCACCGCAGAGATCACGCGTGAGGCATACAACACGGTCAGGTGCGCGGAGACTAGATTTCGGAGTTCTTCCTTGGCATCCTCCGGGTCATCTCCCAAAGTGCGTAGTTGCTCGTTGCTAAGTCTCAACTGCATGCCTAGCAGGTTATTGATCTCCTCCACAATTTTTTGCGGGCGCGGACGCTCGGCGTCATCCATCTCGCGCAGGCCATCAAAGTAGGCATCCAGCGTATCTTCCCGGGCGGCGATTTGTGCATCGAGTCCCTCTTCCGTCTTTTCGATCAGGTCCTCGATGGCGCGTAAATGATGAGCATTTTCTGTTTCAATCGCGCGGGTAATCAAATCCAGAGTGGACTGTCGGAGGTCAGAAGATTTATTTAATTCCTTTAGAAGGAGGGCTAGACCAAAGCTGGGGAAGAGGCGCTCCCCGCTCATAAAGGGCGGCTGGACCTGCTCGAGCCAGGCAATTAATTTCCAGGGTCCTTCTTCATCGGTGAGGCCTGTTTCCACGCGCTGCTTGACTTCCAGCTCCAGCATTTCGGTGATGTCATCTTTTAAATCTTCCTTCACGAAAATACGATCGCGTTGACCATAAATTTGGGCGCGTTGTTGGTTAAGCACATCGTCATATTCAAGCAAATGCTTGCGCACATCGAAGTTCGCTCCCTCGATGCGATGTTGTGACTGTTCAATGACATTGCCAACCAGGCGTACCTCGAGAGGCAAAGAGTCGTCCACCTTCAGCCGTTCCATTAGACTGCTAACCTGCGACCCACCCTGCAATCGCATCAGATCATCCTGAAGGGATAAATAAAAACGTGAAGAGCCAGGGTCACCCTGACGGGCAGAACGACCGCGCAACTGATTATCAATGCGGCGCGCTTCGTGCCGTTCGGAGCCAATCACGTGCAAGCCACCTCGTTCCTTCACGCGCTCCATATCTTCAAAATACTGCAGGAAGAGTTTTACTTCCGCATCATAGATTCCGTAGTTCGATGGATCCACATTCTTCAATGCCTCGCGGCGTTCTTCCTGAGTCATGTCAAATGGGTCTTCATGCCCCGCTTTGCCAAGCACGCGATTCACGGCAGTAATCACTTCTTCAGCCAGTTCGCCACCCAGCTTGATATCCACGCCACGACCTGCCATGTTCGTAGCGATGGTCACCGCGCCGAACGCGCCTGCGCCCGCGATAATCTGAGATTCCTCGGTGTGCTTACGAGCGTTCAGCACCTCATGCGGGACGCCACCCTGCAATACTTTCTTGAGACGATCCGTATCCCGCTCCTCCAGCCGCAGCAGATCAAGGACAACATGCAGGTTGGACGGGTCTTCAGGATTGATATTCGTCAGACCATACGGCTGAATAAATTTACGCAGAACATCTGGCGAAATCTTTTCAAGGGGCTCACTGAAAGGCTGTAACTCTGGAATGAGACGTCCATCTTCCTCGCGGTTGTTCGCTTGCATCCACGTCTGTCGGACAAGAGCAAGCTGCATCAAACGGCGGACCGGCTCCGCCTTGAGTCGATTGGAAAGTTGATCCGAGGATTCCACAGAAGTGGTACCCACCAGTAAGGGACGTCCACGCACATGTTCACGTACGATCTCCATTACGATAGAGCGCAGTTTCGCTTCGACCGTTTTATAGATAACATCCGGGTAATCCTTGCGGCGATAGAAAAGCGGTAATTGTCCTTTATCTTCGCGTTTTGCAAAATAGGAATAGGAATAGCCCTCTTCATCTTTGGCTTTGACTTCGATGAGCGCCGCATTATTGCCAAATGCCAAATATTCCAGGTTCGGCGGAATAGGGCTTACTTCAAGCTTATAGATCTTGCTGAATTCCTCCGCTTCAGTAAGCGCGGTACCCGTCATGCCTGCCAGCTTCTGATACATGCGGAAATAATTTTGCAGCGTGATGGTCGCGTAGGTCACGTTTTCAGGCTCGATCTTGACGCCTTCCTTGGCTTCCACAGCCTGATGCAGCCCATCACTCCAACGGCGGCCCGGCATGAGACGGCCGGTGAACTCATCTACGATCACAACCTTGCCAGCCTGCACCAGATAATCCTTGTTTCGATTGAAAACATATTGGGCGCGCAACGCCTGTTCCAGATGACCGCGCAAACGAGCCTGTTCCGGAGTCACATCTTCAGGGCGGTCAGGATCCATAAGAGGCTGGCCCAACATTTGTTCCACGCGCGCCAGGCCTACTTCTGTGATCGTCACGTTGCGATCTTTTTCGTTTAATTCATAATCTTCTGGCCGGAGCTGTTTTACAATTTGCGCCATCTTGCCATACCATTCGAGATCGCCCGAGGCAGGTCCAGAAATAATAAGAGGCGTACGTGCCTCATCGATCAACACATTATCCACTTCATCAACAATTGCATAATGATGCCCACGCTGAACGCGATCACTCAAGCGCATCGTCATGTTATCGCGCAAATAATCAAAGCCGAATTCGGAGTTGGTGCCAAAGGTTACATCGGCTTCATAGGCCAGGCTGCGCTCCACCAGGCGCAAATGATCCTGATCTTCATGCGGAGACTCGCGTTCAAAATCAACGAGAAACGCTTTCTTTCCATTTTCGGTCGCGGCCGCCATTTGCAACACACCCACCGAGAGCCCAAGCATGTGATAGATAGGCGCCATCCAGCGCGCATCACGCCGCGCCAGATAATCATTGACCGTGACAAGATGGATTCCTTTTTCAAGCAAGGCGTTGAGATAAACCGGTAATGTCGCAACCAGCGTCTTCCCTTCGCCTGTGCGCATTTCGGCAATGGAACCGCGATGCAGCGCCACTCCACCGATTAACTGCACATCGTAGTGGCGCTGGCCAATCGTACGTTTGGCAGCTTCGCGGACGGCCGCAAATGCTTCAGGCAGCAGTTCATCCAATGCGTCCTGCTGGACCTTGAACTGCTCCTTATCATCGAGCCCTTCCAAATTCCCAACGGATTCTGCGATCCGCGCCCGGAATTCATCCGTTTTCGCGCGCAGCGTATCGTCACTTAACGCCTCAAACTGAGGCTCAAGGGCATTGATCTGTTGAGCAAGGCCGCTATATTGTTCGATGGTTTTTTTGTTGGGGTCACCCCCAAAGATTTTTACGAAGTTTTTCAGCATTATTTACCTTTTCAGAAAAGATTATAACTGCCTCTGACAGAAATTCTTGATTTAATTCACGAATGATATGCTAGAGTTTAGCATGAGAGTATTAGCAAAACATAAAAGGAAGTGCGGTCTGTTGCCCCCAGCCAATCTTATGGTAAAATCGCCTCCGCCCCCGAGAAGTGCCGGGACCCTGTGGAGGGATGACCGAGCGGCTGAAGGTGCATGTCTTGAAAACATGTTTGGTGCAAGCCAACGTGGGTTCGAATCCCACTCCCTCCGCTGAGAATTGCATGATAAAATGTCCGGATGTTTGAAGGTTTATTTAGCACTTGTTGCTCACCTGGCAACTTGAAACCTTCAAACCGAATACGGGGAGGTGCCAGAGTGGCTGAATGGGCTCGCCTGCTAAGTGAGTGCTGGGTAAAACCAGTCGCAGGTTCGAATCCTGTCCTCCCCGCCATTACAGAGACGCGCTCTATGAGGAGCGCGTTTTTGTTTGGAGGCAAAGCGGAGTCAAAAGTCTCCAGACTGTTGCTTTAATCCCAACGACTGGTCCCACAGGGATGCTACGCAAAGTCGTTGACTCCATCAATGATTATTTGAGACTTATCTTCATCCCGAGATGACTTCCTATAAATCCCAGTCTTTCATAGAAACGATGTGCGTCAACACGAGACTTGTGCGTGGTCAACTGAACAACGTGCGCGCCGCGTTGCCTGGCACGTTCCATTACCCACTTCATCATCTCACTGCCAATTCCCTGACCGTGCAATCTCTTATCTACTCTTACTGACTCAACCTGGGCACGCAGGCCACCCTGAAAACTGACGGATGGCAGGAACATCAAATGCAGCGTTCCAATTACCTCCCCATTTCGTTCGCCCACGATCAACTCGTGATTTGGATCTTTGTTGATTTGCTCAAATGCCGAATAATAAGAGGCAGGTAATGGGTTTTCAACTTGCTCGCGCTGACTTCCAAGTTCATCATCGGCAAGCATCCGAACAATAGACGGCAGGTCGGCGCGTGTTGCCTGACGAAAGAGAACGTCTTCTGGAGTCATTCACTTCTTTCTTGATCCGTCAACTCAATATATTGAGGGTTTCTGCGAATATAAGCGGCAGCATAGGAACACATGGGAATCACCCTTAATGAATTTTGTTTGGCATACTGCAACCCTGCCTCTACGATCTTCCCCGCAATACCTTGACCTCGTAATTCGGGATATACCCCGACATGCGTAATGACAAAATTTTTTCCATCCTGAATGTAATCCAGCTTGGAGAGATGCCCATCGATCCAGGCTTCAAAAGTACGATTTGCTTCATTATGAGTTACTTCCAATTGATTCAGATCTACATCCATTCAATCATCCTCTCCACTACTTTTGTTTTTCCCGGGCAAATACTGCAATATATTCCATGATAATTTTCAACGCCGCAAAGATTGTTGCCTCTGAGGGGTCAATCGACGGCGCGACTTCAACCACATCCAAACCAACCAGCGGCAGTCCTTGCACGGACTTGATCAATGTGATCACTTCCCGGGATGTCAAGCCACCTGAGTCAGGGATGCCTGTCCCTGGCGCAAACGCGGGATCAAGACAATCAATGTCTAGCGAAATATGGACAGCGTCGCAGCCACTTAACTTACTATACACGCTGGTTGCCACACTTTTCATGCCGCGTTCTGCTACCAGCGCGGCGGTATAAACGTTGAGTCCACTATTTTCGATGAGGTCAATTTCCTGATCTTCCCAGGAGCGCAAGCCCACCATGCAAACATCCTGTGGATCAATCCCAAACTCAAGCGCACGGCGCAGGACACAGGCATGCGACAGCTTTGAACCCGTAAACACATCACACAAATCCGGATGCGCGTCCACCCACAGGATACCGAGGCGCTGCTCCTTGTAACGTTCGCGTTGCGCCTGAAAAATAGGAATACTGATCGAGTGGTCGCCACCGAGGACGATGGGCACGTTGGGCAGAGCCGCTACTTTTTCGCGGACCAGCTCAAAATCCCGCGCTTGATCGCGAATTGGAATATCTTCCAGATCACAAATGCGTAACTCTCCAAGCCTGGTGCGGTCTTCACTAAACGGAGTCAGATGCGTGGACCAGAATCGAATCCGTTCAGGACCGAGCGCCGCGCCCTTACGCGCACAGGCGGCACCATCATATGGAACTCCGATTACAGTAAAATCAGAATCAGCGGGTGTGAAATTTCCCCGATGCAAATCAGCCCAAAGTCCATGAGTGGAGGCAGGATCCATACACTCTCCTTTTTGCAATATTGTATCCCATCCATTTATTAAACAAAAAACGAACAGTGAGGCTTCTCACTGTTCGTTTGCTCACGGCAAGGTGTTTATTTTGAGTTGATAAAAGCAATCAATGCTTCAATCTCGTAATCAGCTAAACCCAGAGTAGGCATTTGCGTATCAGACTTCACCGAGGAAGGATTTTTCAATCTCAGACGCAGTGCCTCCGGGCTGGCAGAAAATGTCGAGAGGTTGGGCGCGCCGGCTTCAATGGTCGAATATTCAGATGCGTGTGTTACCCTGGCATTCTGATGACAGGTGAGGCAGCCTTTCGCAATGAACAACTGCTGTCCCAATTCAACCTGTGAAATGGAAGGATCATCAAATGACGACTTGTTCTGCGCTTCAACGCTCAGCGTCGAGCCTGCTCCCGGCATAAAAGAAGCAGTTCCAACCAGCAGACAGAGCATTGTCAAAGCCACAGAAAGGCGATCCCTGCGACGATAAGCCATCACCAGACCGAACAGTCCAATCCCTACTGCCAATGTGCGGACAATCCAGAGTGGCGAAAGGATTACACTTGCCGGTTCAGTTTTCACGAAAGACTGGTTTGCATGTGCAGGACCTGCCGCAGCTACACTCAATATGGGCATTGGCTGATGCATTGTAAATGCTTGAATGGACCACTCCCAATTTCCCTCTTTTGGGAACGTAAGGGTCGCCACATAATGACCGGTCTTGCCCTCCGGCTCTGCAGAAATGGACATTGTTTCTGCAGAAGATAATTGTGTAGTAATGGTCGGATAGAGACCAGCCATGGGCGTTCTCCCATGCTGTAACACCATGAACCCAATTGTCACTGGCTCGCCAGCTACCACCTTGGATGGCAACTCATCCAAAGTGATGACCGCCCATCCCCCGGCGAAAGCAGGAACTGTAAACATAAGCACTAAAAGCAGGGCCAATCCAATTGAAATATGAGATCGAGCAAACATTGGTATCTCCTTTGGCACGCGTGAAACTACTTTTCATACACCCATTGGAAAGGTTTGGTTCCTGTTAGATTAGCGGGAAGTGGCTAAAAGAATGGGCTTAAGCTGTACTAGGCACAACTGTCCTGGCGTACGGCGCCAGGGAGTGTGTGGCGAGCCCACCAAATTAACCACTCCGGATTAACGAGCTAATTCAAGCGATTCTGCAATTTTTACTGCCTCTTCCAAAGGAAGGTCCGTTTCGAGGCGATAGGTAAGGTTGCCTTCCTTCCAGATCAATACGTGGCCATCAATCAGTCGCGTATACTCAAAATCGTCGTTGCGAAGCCGCAATGGGTAGGGACCAACTGCCCATATAGCTCTTTGACCATTAACGCGGGTCTCCTGAACCAATGCCGGATCGAATTTATCGATTGCCCAGCTTCCGGGCGGGATAAGATGCAGACTCATCAACACCTGGGTGGGCTGTTGAGGATCTATCCACACCAGAATCGTCATTTTCCCCTCGGCATCCTGGACGAAGACGCGATCAGGTTTACCAAGGTCAGGAGGATAGGATGGCAGAAGGATTGGATAATCAAGAGCTTTCTGCGCCTCTTCCAGGGTCATTTCGCCTGCTAATTTTTCAAGAAGTGGGATCAATGGCCGTGAGGTTGGTACAGGCGTAACCGTCATCGGAACGGTTGTCGCGGGGATTTCCTGATCAGGCGGAGGCAATGGAGTCGGTTCGGCCCGGAAGATACGCACAACACCAATTTGAATAAATTCGAGAATTGCGGCGCGCGCAGGGGGAATGAGCATCAGGCTCGCAAATAGAATCAAAATGATCGTCAGTGACCAAACTAAACGTCGGGAAATAAAACGAGGAGGTGTTGCGCCGTGCAGACGAGTCATCACTGATCCGGCAATCTCTGGCGTACGCGGATAATCCAATCCCTTTGAGAGGGAAAGCAGTTGTTTTTCAAAGAGTTCCTGTTGTAACTCGTTCATGCATTGTTTCCTTCCTGCCCATCGCGCGGTTCGACGAGAACAGGAAAATCTTGTTGAATAATTCCACGAAGTCGATCCAGTGCCCGACTCAGCCGTGATTTCACCGTACCCTCCGCGATCTTGAGAACCTCCGCTGTTTCCGCAACGGAAAGGTCGAGGAAATAACGTAAATACACGATTTGTTGATCGGGCACGCTCAATGTTTGAACGGCCTTCCAAAGTTGACTGGCTTCCAAATGGCGTGTGCTTTTTTCTTCAATGCTGGTGGAAGAGACGGGCTCATTGCGAAAGGCGCGCGTCAAGGCTGATAAATATCTTCCCGCTGAACGCCGGCGATTACTTGCCAGATTCGAGGCAATGCTCAGCAGCCAGGGACGGAGCGGGCGCGTTGTATCAAAACGCTTGAGATGATTCCAGGCGCGTAAAAAGGTTTCCTGGGCAATATCTTCCGCATCGTCAGGGTCGCCGAGGAGCAGGTAAGACAGCCGGAAAACCGCCTCCTGATGCGCAAGCACCAACGGTTCCCAGGCCATCGCGTCGCCATTTGCGGCGTGATGGATTAGAGTCGCTTCATCCAATCAAGCCTCTCCGGAGAGGTCTTTCATTCTTATGGAAATACACCCATCGATGGCAGTTGGTTCCGTACTTAACGAGGTGTCTGGCTAAAATCTTAAATTTCTACCGCATAGTAACATAAGGCTGTCTTTAAGTTGTGTTTGTTTTCACAAAATATCTAATGGTTATCCCTATTAAAGAAGTCATTGACCTCCCTTTTGTTTGCTCTTACAATACTAATATGATACTTATGTTCACTGGCTTCTTTCGGCCAGATCATGATCCTCCGCAAAATGGTTTTCTTCGTTTGCAGTTTTAGAGTTACTTAATTTCCAATCATATTCGGAGGAAAATCTAAAATGCCTACCCCGTTTGTTTCAAAACGTGCCCCCATTTATGGGGATGTTCCAGACGAAAAATGGAACGATTGGCGCTGGCAGTTAAGCCATCGCCTAAATACAGTTGAAGAGATCGAAAAAGTATTGCCGTTGAATGAGTCTGAACGCAAGGCCCTTCAGACGAGCGGTCTGTTCCGCGTGGATATCACTCCTTACTTCATCTCATTGATCGACCCGAACGATCCCGACGACCCCATCCGTAAGCAGGTGATTCCTCTTTCAGAGGAGATGCAATCTTTCACCGCCATGATGGAAGATTCACTCGCAGAAGACCGCCACTCCCCCGTGCCGGGACTAGTTCATCGTTATCCTGACAGAGTCCTTATGCTGGTAACGACTCAATGCGCGTCGTATTGCAGGTATTGCACACGCTCGCGCATCGTTGGCGATCCCGGGCAAACCTTCTCGCGCCAGGAATTCGAATTACAGATCGAGTACCTCAAACGCACCCCGCAAGTGCGAGATGTGCTGCTTTCCGGTGGCGATCCACTGGTGCTGGCGCCCAAGATTCTCGAAGAAATCCTCAGACGCCTGCGAGAGATTCCGCATATTGAAATTGTCCGGATTGGCTCGCGGGTGCCTGTGTTTATGCCTATGCGTATCACCCAGGAATTATGCGATATGCTGGCAAAATATCATCCGCTCTGGCTAAATATCCATGTCAATCACTCCAGCGAAATTTCCTTGGAACTCGAACAAGCTTGTGACCGTCTTACAAGAGTAGGGATTCCGCTTGGAAACCAGTCTGTGCTTCTGGCAGGCGTGAACGATAATGTCCACATCCAGCGCAAACTGGTTCAGGATCTTGTCCGTATCCGCGTCCGCCCATACTATCTTTATCAATGTGACCTGGTGGAAGGCGCAGGCCACTTCCGTACCCCCGTTGCAAAAGGCATCGAGATCATGGAAGGCTTGCGTGGCCACACGTCCGGTTACGCTGTCCCACAATATATCGTGGATGCTCCCGGTGGCGGCGGAAAAATTCCTGTGATGCCAAACTATTTATTGAGCATGTCAGATCACAAAATTATTTTGCGCAACTTCGAAGGTTATGTGGCCACCTATGAGGAACCAACCGATTACCTTCCAAGCGATGCCGCAAAATTCAGAGGCGAAAAACGACCCGAACCAGGCCAGGAAGGCATTTCTGGTTTGCTGGATGGTGAGCAGATGTTTATCAAGCCGGAAGGCTTTGACGAAATTCATGATCGTCACGGAATTCAACACCGCCTGAAGGATGAGAAGAAATGGCAGCCGCTCGGAATTGGCCCTGGTGCCCCTCATGAGGAAACTCGAAGCGTGAGTGAAACAGCCCCGGACGGTCAAGCTTCAGAGTTGTTCAACGCGAAAGAATAAGACTGAATCAAAGGAGAAATGTATGAGTCTATCGACGAAAAAAATCCTGTTCTCTACAATGGCATTGATTTTCCTGCTCTCTGCCTGTCAGCCTGCTGTACCTACACAGAATCCCAATGAGGTTGCAAATCAGGTCGCGACTTCCGTCGCACTGACAGTTGCTGCGCAGAATGCCCTGACTCAAGCTGCGCCATCTCCTGTCCCTGCGGCAACGAATACCATGCTCCCAACTCAGACTGAAGTTGGTGCTCTTCCTTCCCCAACACCCGTTCTCCCGACAGCAACTGCGGTTGTGATTGTGCCACCTACATCTGTTTCCGGTGGAAGTGGTGGTGGTGGAACGACGACAAAGCCTCAGTATGCCTGCAACCCATTTCCCCGCCTACCGCGCGATAATACAATCTTCCGCCCCAATGATAGCTTTGATATTAAATGGACAATTGTCAATACCGGCACCAAGACAATGCAGGCCGGACTGGATCTCAAATATGACGATGGACCTCAATTGACCAAAACAACACTTATTGAACTCCCTGAATTGGAACCCGGCGCGCAAACCCAGGTGGTCATGGACGCTGTGGCTCCCAGCGAAGAAGGCACCTATATTATGACATTTAGTGTAGAGGGCAGTTTGTGCTTTCCATACACTGCCATCGTGGTTGAAAAATAACGAGGAAACTGTATCCTGATTAATTTCGGATGTGGAAGAGGAAAATATGACAGCAACACGTAAAACAAAGTTGTTGGTCTGGGTTGCAGCTCTTGCGCTGATTATGGCATGTGTCCCCACACTCGCCACACCATCGGTCCCCACGGTTAATCCCGGCGCGATCAATACGTTTATCGCACAGACTGTCATCGCGGCAGGCACACGGACAGCCGCGGCGATGCCCTCATTGACACCTACTCCCTCGCTCACGCCAACTCAGAATACAGATACTCCTGAACCTACAGCTACAAACACGGTGATCTTCATTCTTTCTTCTCCAACTTCACGAATTGTCCCCACATTTACGGCATTAAGCAGTAGTGGTGGCAGCGGAAGTAGTTCAGCGAACTATGCTTGTCAGGTCACCAAGGTCTCCCCTGCCAATGGAAGTTCATTCAACCCGCGCGATGACTTCGACGCGGTCTGGACGGTCAAAAATATTGGTCAGAAAAAATGGGATCGCACTTCGGTCGATTACGTTTATTCCAGTGGGGACAAGTTCCACAAGGTTTCAGGGTACGATATGAGCTCAAATGTAACTGTTGGCGAATCGATCGATCTGGGCGTGGATATGCAGGCACCCAAAAACTCAGGTACATATACAACGACCTGGACCATGCGCGCTGGTAGTAAGACATTCTGCAATATGACTCTTACCATTGTTGTGAAATAACAACGAGAGTAAACCAAAAACAGCGGTGGCCCCTGGGCGCCACCGCTGTTTTATTCCCACTGCTAGCTTCTCAACTTCGCGCCAACTTCATGTTCCAAACGCTTTACAATTTTAGTGCGGATGGCCGCGGCCTCCGCGTCTGTCATCGTTTTATCAGATTGATAGGTGAGGCTATACGCCAGTGACTTTTTGCCTGTGCCAATCTTTTCGTCGCGATAAACATCGAACAAGCGGACGTCTGTCACGGTCTTTCCACCCGTCTGCCGGATCAATGCTTCGACGCGCTCAGCCGGCACCGATTCGTCCACGATGATGGCAATATCTTCGTAAACGGGCGGGAACTCTGAGACGGGTATAACACCATAGGTCGGGCTTACGGCACGCAATTTCTCAAGATCAAATTCAGCTACAATGAGCGGCGAATCTCCAACTTCATACTTTTCTTTGATCAATGGATGTAATTCACCGAACACACCGACAGTTTGTCCGTTCACTTTTACTTCCGCGGCTTTGCCCGGATGTAAATAATTAACGGAATCGATGGGAGTGTAGGAAACGTCAGTATAGCGGAGGCCATTCAAAAGGAGTTCGATCCGTCCTTTCAGGTCATAGAAATCATATGGTGGGGAATCCTTCACATCCCAGGCAGTTGCAATTCGAGATCCTCTCAATACCAAAGCAAGCTGGCTATGTTCATTTGGCAAATCCATTTTGTTGGGTTCGAAGATTGGACCCAACTCATAGATCGCAATTGATTCGGCCCGCTCATTTTTCTCAACTGCCTCAAGCAGCGAGGCAAGCAGGCTGCGCCGCAGGACGCGCCGCTCAGGTGTGATAGGGTTGGCAAGTGTCACATATTCCGTATGTGGAACGAGCCGATTCTCAACTTCCGGTGAAGTGAGACGGTAAGTTACAATTTCCTGCAAGCCAAGTTTGACAAGAATATCTCGTACACGTTCTTCCCATTCGTAAACCGGATTGCCAATTTGGGGTGGGAGCGCATCTGCCATCCGTGTTTCGGGAATGTTATCGTAGCCATACGTGCGCGCAACTTCTTCAAGCACATCTGCCACACCGACAATTCCTTCGCCGATGTCCAGCCGATGAGGCGGTGCTTTGACTTCGACAGCTTCGTTTTCAACCTTGCATATGAATTCAAGTCGCGTCAGTAACTCAGCGATTTGTTCAGCTTTGAGGTCAATGCCGAGCAGGCGTTTTACGTCTTTCGACGTGATGGTAACGATTGTCTCCTTTGGCTTGAGCGGATATTCATCCACCAAACCCGGCGCAACTTTTCCTCCCGACCACTCTGCCATCAACTGGAGCCCGCGCCTCACACCTTGCTCTGCTAAAGCGGGATGGACACCGCGCGAGAATCGAAAAGAGGCTTCCGAGGGAAGATTATGCTGCTTCGCCGTTTTACGGATGTTAATGAAGTTCCAGGCCGCGCCCTCAAGCAGGATATTAGCAGTGCTTACTCCGCGTACGCTGGCTTTTCCGAACTGCTTCTCACCCGGTTTTATCTCAGGGCTGGTAGCATCCAATACTTCCTTTGAAGCATCGTAAACTTCACTTTCCGCGCCTCCCATCACACCTGCCAGTGAAAGCGGACCCTTCTCATCACACACGAGCACATTTGTTGAAGTCAGTTTTCGATTGACACCATCCAGGGTTGTGAGTTTCTCACCTTCCTTCGCAGACCGCGTGATGATCTTTACATTCTTATTTCCAGCGCGTTCTTTGAGCACATCATAATCGAATGCATGGAGAGGCTCTCCTACATCCAACATGGCATAGTTGGTCGCGTCTACAATATTATTGATGGGACGGATCCCTGCCAGCCTCAACCGGCGCTGGATTTGATAGGGACTGGGTTTGATCTCTGCATCTCGGATCAGTCCAATGACGAAGCGCGGGTTGAGTTCAGGTTCGGTGATCTCGATGGAAACAAGATCTTCAACGGACTGACCTTGTGTCTTGTACTTGATATCTGGCTTTCTGAGTTTGCGTCCGGTCAATGCAGCCAGCTCGCGTGCTACGCCGATCACATTGGCGTTCCGCGCCATATTAGGAAGGATACTGATATCGAGCACCGCGTCACCCATATAATCTACAAGCGGCATCCCCACCGATGCATCTTCATCCAGGATGATGATGCCTTCGTGCTCTTCCGAGATGCCAAGCTCCTTCTCAGAAGCAACCATGGAATAAGACTCCACCCCGCGAATTTTTGCGCGCTTGAGAGTCGTGAGCACTAATCCATCCGCATGACCGTCGTAGAGAGTGGTTCCCTCTTTCGCATACGCGACCTTGATCGGCTTGGCTAGTTTACCGGTGCCTTTGAGATGAAAGATATTCGGCGCACCAGTCAACACAAC